>ENA-ORXR01000617-ORXR01000617.1-marine-metagenome-genome-assembly--contig:-NODE-617-length-45961-cov-65.962449_pt1 | contig 45961 bp, 36 predicted proteins | sample MGYA00237866_ERZ511479 | MGnify/ENA metagenome assembly ERZ511479
GGTGAGCAGGAAATCGCAGATGGCATCGGTGATCAGCCGGTTGATCTCCTCGGGCATGCGTCGGTCGCGGCTACGCAGGCCGGCTTCGACGTGCGCGCAAGGAATGCCCATTTTCACCGCGGCCATCGCGCCCGCTACGGTCGAGTTTACGTCGCCGACGACCACCAGCGCGGCGGGGTTGATTTCGGTGAGGACCCGTTCGATTTCGATTAGCGCTTTGCCGGTTTGCTCGCCATGCGTCCCCGAACCCACGCCAAGAAAGTGGTGCGGCTTGGGCAGGTCGAACTCCTCGAAGAACACGTCCGACATGATTTTATCGTAATGTTGTCCGGTGTGCACGACGACCGCCTCCATGTCATCACGTCGGTTCAGCTCCTTCCAGATCGGAAAGATTTTCATGTAGTTCGGCCGGGCGCCGGCTAATAGGCAGATCGTTTTCATGCGGGAACTTGTGATTCAGTTTGGTCGCCCGGGTTGGGGGCGGTGGTTGGTTCTTGGCGGCGGAACAAGGTCGCGAGCCCCAAGAACAATAAAAAGAAGAATGAAAGTGTCGCGATCCAAAATCCCCAGAATTCAATCGCCGGTTTTTTATAGCGGAAGCGGATCTCATGTTTACCGGCGGGAAGCTTTACTCCGCGCATCAATACATTGGCGCGGAACACTTCGGCGGGTTCACCGTTCACAGTGGCGACCCAGTTCTCGTGGAATTGATCGTTGAGCAACAGGATGCCCGGTTCGCCCAAGCCGGTCTTCAAGTCGATTTGTTTGCGCGAGTAGGACGACACTTCAACTGGGGATGTGGCGACCGTTCCGTTTGGGCTGCCAAGGGATGCGTCGACCAAAACACTGGTGGCCGGATTCCACGTCGGGTCGGCCAATCGTTTCAAGGCGGCTTCGGAATCCAAACCTTCCCAGTTATGGTAGACGATTGCTTTGGGCAGCGCCTCGGGATTTTTCAGCAGAATATTGGTGCCGGTTGCGGGCTCGGACTCAGAGATTTTGTCGGCGCCAATCTCGAACGCGCGGTCGACCTCAAAGCCGGGGCGTTGCAGGAACGAGGCGAGCCGAGTTCGTGGCCCCATGATCCAATGCGCGTTGGTGATCTGCCAGAAGCGGGTCGGATTGTTGGCCAGAACTTGGCGTACCTTTTGAATCTGCTCGTTTTCGCGTCGGTCGTTACGCTCCTCTAACAAGTCCGCATTGTGGTACATGAAACTACCGAACACCGGATGCCGGTAGGAGCGTGGGGTGGTCTGCGGATCGAATTGGAAACTGGTGCGGCCGCGTTGCTTGTTATCCGCGAGGTAGTCGGCGACCGGGTTGTCCATCCGGAAATCCGACATGTCGCGGGTGCGGATGTATTTCTTATCGACGATCAAAAGATCGAGCGCCATCACCGCAAGCAAGCCAAACAGGATCACCGGTTTCAGCCAAGCGGCCCGCACCCAGCGCAGCGCATAGAAGGCGGTGCTGGCGACGGCGAACAGCAAACCGCCATGCAATAGTCCCCCGCTCATGTTCTTCGCAAACACGTTTGCGTAACTGCCGCGTCCGAGTGAATTCCAGTACTCACGCATGAAGCCGCCATCGCCACTAACGGCCGCTGCGCTTACCAGAAGGATGAGGGCCACGAGTGCACTCAAGGCACCGAAGACGATGAGCCCGATGTCGCCCGGTTTACTTTCGCGCGCAGCTGCCGTGGTCGTTTTCTTGCGCGAAGCCGCATTCGATTTTTTCTTCCGCTTACCCTTCTTGCCTTTGCCTTTCACGCTGCTCAAGGCCTCTGCCACCGGGGTCGCTTTCGGCGCCGAACGGACACGCAACATACCGATCAAGCCGGTCAATCCCAAGGCGAACAACACTGCCAGGCAGACCTCAATCAGATGGACGAACTTCACCGGGCAGCGGATCTGGTCGACCACGGGGAAGGCGTAGAAGAGTCTATAAAACGGGGTGAAGCGCCCCAGCGAAAGAATCAGACAGACCAGCAGGGCGATACTCCAAAACAGGACCTGGCCTTTGAAAAACGAGGGCAGCCCGAGCGCGTCGCGTCGCATTTTGGGCAAGACGGCCAGCCACAGTCCGAACAGGCCGAACACGACGGGAATGACGCCGAGATAGACCGTGTGTTGGCGGTAGTTCAAACTACCGAGCGTGCGGTTCAGCTGTTGACTAAATTGTTGGCGTTGGGCTTCCGGCAGACCGGGCTGGCCCAAGATGCTTTTCAATTGGTCGACCGCCGTCTGCCAATTGCTGTCTTGGCCAAGCCGTCCCCAGTACGGGCCTTTGGGGTCCGTGGTTTCAATGCCGCGCACACACGGCGCGATGAATTCGAGCATATCTTCGGGGGGAAGACTCCAACTGGTGCAGTAGTCCCATTTGGACTCTTCCGTTTGTCCCATCAGATTTTTTTTGTACGCGACCGCGCCGCCTTCCTTGTTGAACAAGAAGCCAAAGGTGCCGGCGGCAAAGCTGCCGAAAAACAGCAGGGCCACGACAACACCGATCGCGGTTTTAGCGACATACGATCCCCATGCCGCCCCTTGTCGTTCGCCGAACCAGACAAACAGCGCGTAGGCCGCCGCGAGAATCATAAACAGAATCGCCTTGTCCGGCGAGCCGGAGGAGAAGGCGAGTCCGGCACAGCCGCCAGCGAGCGCATAATACACCAGCCGCTTTTTTCGCAAAGCGAGATCGATGAACAGGAACAGTCCCGCGACACAAGGATAGAGGTAGAAGGCCATCCGGTGTCCGGCCGAGATCAAGGTAAAGGAATAGCCCGAGAAGGCCACGCCGGTCGCCGCCATCCCCGCCGCATACGCCGGCAATCCGCGGGAGCGGAGGAACCCCCAGATCGCGAGCCCGAAGAGGAGGGTCGAGAGGATGTAGGTCCAGTGGTGCCATTGGTAGGCGGGCATCATCCCGGCGAGCAGATCGAGCGGGTAGAAATTGTAGCGGATGGGATAACCCAGTCCGTCCTGCCACCAGCCCCCGCTCATGGCGTCAAGTTTCCAGGCGCCAAACCCCTCCTTGTACAACGGCGCTTGGTCGGCCGAATACAAGGTGGTGTTGGATTTGAAAAGCGGCTCCCAAAAAAGAATCAAGAGCAGGAGGCCAAAGACGGCAAACAGGATGGACTTGGTATATTTCACGGGGTGGGGGTCTGGAGTCTGACTGCTACAGGTTCCAAGTTCGAACAAAGGTTTTCTTTGCAAAATCTTCCGCGCGGGGTACCCGTTCAAAAACGCTATGTCGTCATTGAAAAACCAATCTATTCTCGTCACCGGGGGCACAGGCTCCTTCGGTAAAAAGTTCATCGAAACCGTTTTGGCAGAGCACCAGCCGAAACGTCTGGTCGTTTACTCGCGCGACGAGTTGAAGCAGTTCGAGATGGCGCAGACTTTTCCGGTCTCCACCTACCCGCAGTTGCGCTACTTCATCGGCGACGTTCGGGATGGTGATCGGTTCCGTCGCGCTTGTGAGGGAATCGATATTATCATCCATGCCGCCGCTCTGAAACAAGTGCCGGCCGCCGAGTACAACCCCATGGAATGCATCAAGACGAACGTGCTTGGCGCGGAAAATGTGATCAATGCCGCCTTGGACACGGAGGTGCGCAAAGTCGTGGCGCTGTCCACCGACAAGGCGGCGGCACCGATCAACCTCTATGGGGCCACCAAACTCTGTTCGGACAAACTGTTTATCGCCGCCAACAACATGAAGGGCAGGCGCGATTTGAGCTTCTCCGTCGTTCGCTACGGCAATGTAATTGGCTCTCGAGGTTCGGTGATTCCGTTCTTTTTGAAAAAGAGAGCTGAAGGTGTATTGCCGATCACCCACCCGGACATGACACGGTTCAGCATCTCATTGGAGGACGGCGTAAACATGGTTCTGCACGCGCTTGATAATGCTTGGGGCGGCGAAGTGTTTGTCCCTCGAATTCCATCCTACCGTATTACCGATGTCGCCACCGCGATCGGCCCGGATTGCAAGCAGGAGATCATCGGGATCCGGCCGGGGGAAAAGCTTCACGAAGAAATGATTACGGCCAGTGATTCATTCTCCACCCTGAAACTGGGAGATTATTTTGTCATCTGCCCTGCCACGACATTTTGGAGTGTGGATGATTTTTGTTCTGCCTTCGGTGCGGAAAAAGTGGACCAAGGATTTACCTACAATTCGGGTACGAATGATAACTTCTTGAGCATTGAGGATATTCGAAAGCAGATCAAACGCCATGTGGCCCCGGACTTCCAATCACTGCCATGACGACAAAAGAGATCTCTGATTTTATCGCAGTCACACTATGCTACTTCTTTTGTAGCATCGAGAGGGAATCAGAACCTGTATGATCCCATATGGTCGTCAACATATCACCGAGGCGGATATCGCTGCCGTTTCGGACGTCCTTCGGTCCGATTTTCTTACCCAAGGGCCCGCTGTCGCAGCGTTTGAGGAGGCCTTTGCGGACTATGTTGGAGCCGGTTATGCGGTCGCCTGTTCGAATGGTACGGCTGCGCTCCACCTTTGTACAATGGCTCTTGGCCTTGAGCCCGGGCACAAAGTCATCACGACCCCCATCACCTTTGCCGCCTCGGCAAATTGCGTTCGATATTGTGGCGGCGAGGTTGTTTTTGCCGATATCGATCGAACGACTGCGCTACTTGATATCAATCACGTTCGCCGTTTGTTGGAATCACATCCGGCCGGAACCTTCGCTGGCATCATTCCCGTTGATTTCGCCGGGCATCCGGTCGATCTTGAGGCGTTTCGGGCGTTGGCGGACGAGCACGGATGTTGGATTATCGAGGATGCCTGCCATTCTCCCGGCGGTTTTTTTACCGACTCAAAAGGTGTGCGGCAAACCTGTGGAAATGGTGCCTTTGCGGATGCCGCGATCTTTTCTTTTCACCCGGTGAAGCATATCGCTTGCGGGGAGGGTGGTATGGTGACGACCAACAATGCCGAGATTGCAGATGCTATTCGCGTCTTGCGCACCCATGGCATCACCAAAGATCCAGGCCGCCTACACGCCGCGCATGGCGGCTGGTATTATGAGATGCAGGAACTCGGATACAATTACCGTCTCTCTGATATCCAAGCGGCGCTTGGTTCGGCTCAACTCCTTCGCGCCGATGCTGGGATTCAACGTCGCCGCGCTATCGCGAGACGCTATCAAGAGGCGTTCACCAACACGCCCGTCGGATTCCTCTCGCCGCCGGAGGATCATGGTCATGCCTATCACTTGTTTGTCGTTCTGGTCGCTGATCGTCCGGAGCTTTACGACTACCTGAGAGCGCAGCAGATCTTTGCCCAAGTGCACTACATCCCGGTGCACACCATGCCGTATTATCGGAGTCTCGGGGCGGTGACTTCGCTGCCTCAAGCCGAAGGCTATTATCAAGCCTGTCTGTCTTTACCGATGTATCCAACCCTCACCGATGCCGAGCAAGAGCGAGTCATCCAACTGGTACTCGGGAGATACGCGGTATGACCTCCCCGCTCGCAATCATCCCTGCCCGGATCGGAAGTAAAAGGATTCCTGAAAAAAATATTCGGCTGTTAGATGGCGTTCCCATCCTCGCGCGGACGATCTCACACCTGATATCGGCCGCGGTATTTGATCGAATATTGGTTTCAACCGACTCGCCCAAGATTAGGGATGTGGCTCAGGAGGCTGGTGCCGAAGTGCCGTTCCTTCGTCCGGCGGAACTTGCGGATGATCATGCTGGCATTGGCGAAGTTCTCCGTCATGCTCTCGAGTGTTTTGAGGAACTTCCAGTTGCTTTTGCCTGCGTTTTTCCCTCGGCCGTTCTGCTGGGCCCGGACCGCATTTGCGCTGCTTGGGAGCAATTCATCACGACGGGCTCACCTAGCACTATTTCCGTGCTTGAGTACCCACATCCTATCGCGAGGGCGCTGAAAAGCGGACAGACTGGATTGAGCGCGGTCTCGCCAAGCGAATTTATGCGCCGGACTCAGGACCTGCACCCGTGCTACCATGATGCGGGACAGTTCTACTTTGCGAATACCGAGCAGTTCATGAAACAGGGAAGGTTTTTAATGGAGGGTGCGTCTGCCTTCCTGCTTGATCGATGTGAAGCAATCGATGTGGACACTCCCGACGACTGGGATTTCCTTGAACTCCTGTGGCGGTCCACGCCTAACAACCCGCGTGCCTCATGAAACAACGTTGCATCACCATTGCCGGACGTGAAATTGGCGCAGGCTTTTCGCCGTATATCATTGCCGAAATCTCCGGAAATCACGGAGGAAGCCTCGAGGAGGCCAAACGCCTGATCCGGTCCGCCGTAGAGCATGGCGCGGACGCTATCAAACTTCAGACTTACCGTCCCGATACGATCACGCTTGATAAGCGCGACGGCGAATTTCTCATCCAATCCAGCGAAAGTCTCTGGAATGGTCGGTATCTTTACGAGCTTTATCAAGAGGCGCATACCCCTTGGGAGTGGCATCCAGAATTGTTTCTGCTTTGCCGAGATCTTGGTGTGCCCGTTTTCAGTTCGCCGTTTGATGCAACCGCCGTTGATCTTTTGGAAGAGTTGGATGCTCCCGCTTACAAGATTGCCTCTCCTGAAAACATTGACCACGAACTGATTCGCCTTGTCGCTGAAACGGGTAAGCCCGTTATCATTTCAAATGGGATGTCGACGGTCGTGGAAATCGCTGAAGCGGTGGAGGTTGCCCGTGACGCGGGTTGTGAGCAACTGGCCTTACTTCATTGCACCACCGCCTATCCTGCTAAGCCCTCCGAGGCCAACCTTGCGACCATCCCCCACATGGCTGAACTCTTTGATGTCCCCGTCGGTCTTTCAGATCACCACATCGGTAATGGCGTTGCGATGGGCGCTGTCGCACTTGGAGCCTGCCTGATTGAAAAGCACATCACCTCGCGACGAGACAATGGCTTTGTGGACTCTCTCTTTTCCCTGGAGCCCGCCGAATTCGGCTCCCTCAAGAAGGAGACTCATGCCGTTTGGCAAGGCATTGGAAAGGTCCGATACGGACCAAGTGAGACGGAGAAGCAGTCGCTGAAAGGACGGCGGTCGCTTTACGTTGTAAAAGACATGGAACAAGGGGAGATTTTCACCGCGCACAATGTGCGCAGTATCCGCCCGGGCCTCGGCCTTGCCCCCAAGCATCTGCCGGTGATTCTTGGGCGCACCGCCGCATGCGACATCTCGTTCGGAACTGCCCTCGAATGGAGCCATTTATCGTGAACGAACGACTCAATAGACTCTCCCCTGCCAAGTCCGTCATCATTGCTGACAAGGCTCGAAAGCTGAAGGCCGAGGGGCATGATATCGCGCTCCTGCAAACTGGGGACCCAGGCTTTGACACCCCCGAATATATCCAGCAGGCGGCGGCTCAAGCCATGGCCGATGGTCAGACCCACTATTGTACATCGACTGGACTCCCCCTTCTAAAAGAAGTGATTGTCGCGAACTACTTGTCCCGATTCGGAGTGAAGGTCCCAATCGATTCGGTCTTTATTGGTAACGGCGCAGTTCAACTGATCTATGCCATCCTCCATACTCTCTTGTCCCCGGATGATGAGGTCCTGATCCCGTTGCCTGCTTGGCCACAATACGCGAACATCGTTTCACTCGCTGGCGGACGCCCCCGCATGGTGGACTGCACCGTGGAAACAATGGCGGTTGAACTGGAAGCCCTCGTCACACCGCAGACGAAGGCCATTTTATTGAACAGCCCCGTGAACCCCACGGGTTGCGTTGTCCCGGAATCTCAACGCCAAGCGCTGCTTGAGATTGCCGAGCGAAACGACATCTATATTCTCTGCGACGAAGTCTATAACCGTATTCATTATCTGCACGACTCCCCGAGCATGCTGGCCAGCGGGGACGTGCTTGATTCCGACTATTTCGTCTACATCAATTCGTTCTCCAAGTATCATTGTATGACTGGATGGCGCGTCGGATATGCCTTCATCCCGGCGGACTTGCGACTTGGTGTCACGGTCTTTATTCAGCATACTACAACGTGCTCTAATCCGTTCTCTCAGCATGGCGCCATCGCGGCCATGCGTGATGAGAGTGACCATCAACCCTTTTTTGACGCCATGTTGGACACCTACGCTGCAAGACGCGCTGCCCTGATCGAGGGGTTTGCGGCGAAAGGAATCGACTATTATAATCCTGATGGTGCTTTCTATATGTTCGTTGCCTGCGCTGGCGATGCGGAGACGTTTTGCCAACACCTTCTTTCCGAACATGGAATCGCCGTTGTTCCGGGTACTGCCTACGGGTCACCTTTCAGTGGCTACTATCGGATTAGCTATTCCGTACAAGAGGCGCATCTGCAACGATATCTGCAGTGGATAAACGATCACGGGTCATGACCAGAAGGAGTATCCTGATACACGCCTTGGGTGATCAAGAGCGAGGACTTGGTCATGTTCGTCGGAGCCTTTCCGTGGCCCGGGTTGTGCAACGCGACCTACACATCATTTTTTCCACGAACCAACCTGACCTCGTGCAAGGTGTCGCCCGCAATGAAGGGATTGACCTCTCTGTTCGAGATGTCGAGTCAACCACACTTCCATCTGTCGATTTCGTTCTGCATGACGATCTCAAGCTCAATCCCGCCTTCTTTGAACAAGTGCGTGCCCTCAGTCCAAGGCGAGTCACCTGCCTTGATTTTTTCCATGATACCGCTGGGATTGATCGAGTCATCAACCTCTTGCCGGGACGTGCCGCCGCCGCGCAATCCGCCGCGATTTCAGAGGGCTTCCCGTATGCCATTATCTCTGAACGATTTCACTCAGCCCGTGTATCCGAGCGGGTGGCATCGCGTGAGATTCAATCCATTCTGGTGATGTTCGGTGGATCGGATCCGCTCAACTTATCACAGCAGGTTCTACACATGCTTTCCCACTCGGATCTGGCCAAGGCTGAGATCCGCGTTGTTCAAGGACCATTAAACATTCACGAGTTGTTGATCCCTTCTGGGCTCAACAACGTCGAACGGCTCCGCAATCCATCCGAATTGCCCCGCCTCATGGCAGAGGCCGATCTGGCCTTCGCTGGAACGGGTACCACTCTATTTGAACTTCTTTATCTTGGTGTCCCGGTGATTGCTTATTCACAAAACGAGGAAGAGAACCTTTTTCTGGACTATGTTCTGGATGAAGGGCTCGCATTGGATGGACGGAATGAGGGGGAAGGAATCCCTTATGATCAAAGCCAGCGCCAGAAACTCATGGCACAAGGGCAAGTCGTTTTTGATGGCTTGGGGATAGCACGAGTGATTGCCGAATCCACTGGATTGAGCTATCCCTCGTCGAACTAGAACAACCAGGATCTATGAAAGCCACCGTCAAGAAGACCATCGACCGTCCGAACCCCGACTGGTTGAAGAAGTTCTCATCCGTTCCCCCGTCTATCGCTAGTGATTGCCTCAACCGAACCCAGGCGATGGATGCCCGTATCTTGTCCCTTGTCCCCGGACCACGGATGTGTGGCTTCGCGGTGACGGTTCAATCGATGAGTGGCAACAATCTGATGAGTCATCTGGCCCTGACGCTCTGCCAGCCCGGAGACGTCCTCGTGATCGACGGACGAGGATGCACTGCCCAAGCGATTTGGGGCGGAATACAGGCCCTTTCGGCCACCAAAGCGGGGGTCGCTGGTGTGGTGATTGACGGTGTTGTTCGAGATATCGAGGACATGATCAACCTAGGCTTTCCTTGCTATGCGAGGGGAGCCTGCCCGGCTGGTCCGCATAAAGGTTGGGCTGATTCAATAAACCAACCCATCCAATGTGGGGGAATACCCGTCTTCCCTGGAGACTTAGTCCTCGGTGATCGTGATGGTGTTGTTGTGGTGCCGCAAAGTCATCTTGAAGTGGTCTATGAGGAATCGTTGCAACGCTTGGCGCGGGAAAAGGACTGGGTTGAAAAGATTCAGGCCGGTGGGAGTTCATTGGAGGTCGTCGGCTTGCAATCGACGCTTGATGCGATGGAGATTGAGTATCTTGACTAAGCGGATCTTGGTGCTCGGGGCTGGATTGGCCCAAGTGGACTGTATCCGGTCCGCTCAGGCCGGCGGCTATACGGTCATTGCCCTTGATGGAAACCCAGAAGCTGAAGGGAAATCGGTGGCGGATACTTTCATCCATTTGGATATCATGGACGTGGAGGCCGTATTAAAATGTGCTCGTGAGCACGAGGTGCACGGGGTCGTGAGCTACGCCGCAGAAGCACCGTTGCAGAGCGTTCTTGCTGTGCGAACCGCACTCGGTCTGCCTGGCCTCGGCGAAGAACCGCTCTCGATTTCTCAGGATAAATTGCGACAACGTCGTTGCTTTGACGGACTCGCACAGCCGGCGTACCGCCCCCTCCGTTCTCGCGAAGATTGTCAATCCGTCAGCGAACTAGGCTTCCCTCTCATCATTAAGCCGGTGGATAGCAGTGGCTCTCGTGGCGTCTCGCAGGTCGATGTGCTCACCTCGGTCGAACCAGCATGGCAAGCGGCGATGGAAGCCTCCAAGATGGGTTCTGCCATTGCTGAATCCTTTATGGAGGGCGTGGAGTATACGGTTGAAGGCATCAGTATTGATGGGGAACACCATATTCTGGCGATCTCTGAAAAGGCGAAGCCTCCCGGCAAGTACCGGGTTGCGACCGAGCTATGGTATCCCGCGCAGTTAGACGCGGATATGGAGACCAGAATCCATCGGCTTCTCCGCGACGCCTACACGCGGGCTGGGGTCGATTCCACACCCACACATAGCGAGGTCATCATCACCACGGATGGACCGAAGATCGTGGAAATCGGCTGTCGCGGGGGCGGCTTCTATGTGTTCAGCAAGGTGGTCCGTCTCGTTACAGGATATGACATTGCGCTAAATTGGACGAGAATTTCTGCTGGCGATCCCGTCGAGCCTCCCGGACAAATCCAGAGGAATCCCGTTCTCTTGTACTTCTTTTCCGCTCCGCCTGGCATCCTGCAATCGGTATCTCAAGTGGACCGGCTGAAGAGTAATCCTCGGATTGAATTCGGCTTCTTCTTCCAACAAGGAGAACGTGTCCCCGAATTGGCCACCGATGGCTCGAGAGCGGGGTGGGCCATCGCGACTGCAGATTCCGTGGAAGCACTTCGCGAGATGTATAATGAGATCTTGCTCAAGGTGGAATTTCGAACCGAATCATGATCCCGTTATTCGACAGCCTTACGCACCCGATGCCGGATGGTTCCTGGCTGCATCCACGCTATGATGGGATCAATACTTTTGCCACCGTTTTGGCCGAAATGGCGGAGGCCGGGGTGTCGCGGGCACTCGCGGTTGCACTGGGTTCCGGAACCGTTGGCTACCATCCAGATACGTATGCCAACCTCGTGAAGGCTGCATCGGATGGGGCGGGGACGGATGTCGAACTCTATCCGGTCGCTTATGCTCCAGTCGGAGATGAAGATTTTATGAAGGACCTCCCCAAGCATTTGGATTCGTTCAAGGCAGGTGGGTATATCGCAGTTAAGATTCACCCTCGGATTTCCGACGTCGATCTTGATGCAGAGCCGATCCGCCACGTGATGCAAGCCGCCGCCTCGGTCGGCCTTCCCGTACTGCTCTGCTGCTATTTCTATGGAGGGGGGGCGAAGGCCTGCAAAAATTCGGTCGCCTCATTGCAACGCTTGTTGCCAGACGTTCCGAACACCTCAATTGTCCTGTTGCATGCGGGTGTGTTTCGCTGTTTGGAAGTGGCCGAGTTGGCTCGGCATCACGCCAATGTCCTCGTCGATCTCTCTTATACGCTTTGCAAATACCCCGGCGCCTCCCTCGATCTTGATTTGGCTTATCTCTTCCGACATTTTGATCAGCGAATTTGTGTCGGCTCCGATCATCCAGAATTTTCCATGCTCAATCTACGAGAGCGCTTTGAGCAATTCTCAGACGGCTTGGATGTGGAGCGGAAAGAACGGATTGCGTATAAAAACCTGCTAAATTTTTTAGGTCTTTCATGAATTCTTCAATGCCGCCAAGTGATCAGGCGAATACCATTCATCGCTACCGTAGACGGTTCGAGAAACACGGCGATTCCCCCGAAACTCTGGGCTGGCTCAAAAGCCGTCAGCGCTTCAGGTTCGATGTATTGGCCTCAGGTTTCTCCATTGAAAATCGCTCCATTTTGGATGTCGGTTGCGGGTTCGGCGACCTCAACCATACCCTCCGCTCGCTGGGCGTGCCGTATACCTATCATGGTGTGGACCTCGTACCCGACTTTATCGAAGTGGCGCGCCGCAAGTTCCCAGAGCCCTTCATCCGTTTTACTGCCGGCGAGTTTTTGAAGCAGGAGTTCGACCAAGAGTTTGACGTCATTTTTTCCTCTGGCGTGTTCAATCACGTCCTTGAGGAGATCGACTCATATGTCTTCATCGAGGCCTTTATGAAAAAGGCCTTCCAGATGTCTTCGGTTGGCTTCGCGTTTGATTTTCTCTCGGATCGTGTCGATTTCCAACAAGAGCACAACTTTCATGCGCGTCCTGAACGCATCCTTGAGATGGCCTTTTCCTTGTCCAAGAATGTTGTCTTGCGGAACGATTACATGCCGTTTGAATTCAGTATCTTCGTTTATAAAGAGCAGTCCTTCACCAAAGACCTGCTACTATTTGATCGGTACCTAAGTCAGTATTTGGATCAACGTGAGGAGACGCCATGACGAGTGGGCTCCCGGTAGAATTGTTCGAATGCACGCTTAGGGATGGAAGTTATCCGATCTCCTTTCAGTTCACCGCTGAGGATACCGTACACATCGCCCGTGCGCTCGACCGCGCCGGGTTCCAGCGAATCGAAATCGGTCATGGCATTGGCATGGGGGCGTCCTCCACGCTGCCTTCGGCTACCGCCGCCGCAACGGACCGTGAATACTTGGAAGCGGCACGCAAGGCGGTGACTCAGGGTGCGTATGGCATGTTTTTCATTCCCGGGATTGGCACAAATCAAGACGTTGAACTGGCGGCTGAACTAGGGGCCAGCTTTATTCGGATTGGAACCGATGTCACCAAAACCAGGGAGGCGATCCCATTTATCGAACAGGCCAAAAGCTTGGGCCTGGAGGTCTTTTCCAACTTTATGAAGACCTATGCTTGTCCCCCGGCAGAGATCGCCCGACTCGGGTTGGAACTAAAGTCCGCAGGTTCAGATTTCATGGTGATCGTTGACTCCGCTGGCGGAATGCTGCCTAACACGGTCAAAGATTACGTCCGGTGCTTGGTTGAGGTCGTGGGGCTCCCTGTCTCTTTTCACGGCCATAATAATCTGCAACTCGCGGTGGGTAATTCCCTTGCGGCAGTCGATGCCGGCGCCTCAATGATCGATTGCACCATGAGGGGGATGGGGCGGAGCACTGGCAACGCGCAGACCGAATCGGTTTTACTCGCGCTGGACCGCATGGGGCGTGCGCCGGATATTGACATCTTTACCTGCTTGGACATCGGAGAGAATCGAATCGCCCCGATTGCCAAGGGATATGGGGTGGGTTCTCTAGAAGCCGTAATCGGATATGCCCAGTTTCACTCCAGTTTTCTTGCGAAGGCGATGGACGTGGCGCAAGGTCAGGACATCGATGTACGTCGTCTCATCATCAGGGCTTGCGAGACGAGTCTAGTTACCTTGGAAGACGACGTGTTGTCTGAGAGTGCAACGTTCGTTCGCCGTGCCACGGAGGAACAAGCGGAAGCGGGCATTTACCCACCCGCCATCGTGATTGCTCCCCCTTCCTTTGAAGCCTTGGTCGAGCAAAAACTAAAGCAACTGCATGTGATGGCGGCAAAACAGCAAAAGCAAAAAGTCCTGACCATTTGCCTCTCCTCCCATCATGGCGTATCAAGGTTTCCCTACACAAGAGCAGGCGCCGGGTTTGTTGTCGCGAGCGCCGAGTGTGCAAGCATTGAGGATGCGATGCTCGTGGCAAGGGCAGTAGAAGACGAGGTTACGATCCTGTGCGACACTGGGGCCAACCGGGATCTACTAAACCAAGTTAAGCAGGCCGTGGACAACACGGTGCTACCCTATTTGGACCACGAGGTTCTGGTTCGTTCTGCATTTGCGCAAGTCGAGCTCCGCAATCCGGAACCGCACTGCGTCTTCATCTCTTCCCCAAGCCCCGTGGCGACACAACTCCATTCCCGTCTCGTGGCAAGTGGGCTCGGCCCGGCCTTCCTGTCCTCTGGGGATATTGATGTTCCCGCGTCGATGCCGGATCCAGACCGGCCCGCCATTGTTTTGATGACCGGCTCTGATCCGACGAATCTACCGACGGACCTTCCCGAGAGCCTCCATCCGGACAGCCAGGTGCTGCTGCTTGAATTAGGCAGTGTAGATGGGACCCTCGTTGAAGATCTATCGGAGCGGGGGATTGAGATAACGCGTATCGATAGCCGGCCCGGACTGCTTTCAGAAATTTCGACCATTCTACAGACGCGCCACCTCGTTGAACGAGTGGCAGGGCGTGCCGACGTGCAAGGCGTTCCTGTCGTGGCGGGGGGAGTCCTCGGCCGGCGGGGAGACGTCGTGATGGATGATGTCCTTTTCCCGGCCCTTGTTATTGGCGTCTCTGATGGGCAGGGGGGGCTCTTGCCCGAATCAGAACATGCTCCCTTTGAGGTGGCCTTGGGTACCGTCAGGGCATGGCTTCTGTCGTAGGCCTATTTTTTTATTCAATTGGTCGTCGCACCGAACAAGGAAAGATCGATACCATGATAAATGACACATTTTATGACTTCGTCCTCCAGAATCTCGATTCTGCAGACGCAATCTATCAGCCCACATCATTCTGGATGGAGACAGTGGATTCTATCGGACCGCAGCTGCGCGATGGTGGGGTCGCGCGTTTTCGCAGCCATTCTGGCTGTGGGAAATTCTTTTGCCCGACCTATTTGATCGAATCTTTGAGTGCCTTTGACCCGGATATCACCAAGACATTTGTCGGTGAACTTGAGGCGAACGGACTGGGGCGGAAGCAAAAGGCTCTGCTGCAACAGTTGTTGGTCGGTCACCATCTTGCGCTCGCAGACTACCGTGCCTACTTGGCGGGAGATGTGGATGTAGGCTCTCTCAATCTGAGTCATGCTTCTGAATCGGCGCTTGGAGAACCTGCGGGGCAGTGTGAGTTTGACGGAAGGGTCTTTAGTCGCTCTATGCTCAATTATTTGAATCTCCTCGTTTTCCTTAAACGGAATGTGGACTGTTCAGGGATCAAGCATGTCCTCGAAATTGGTGGCGGTTTCGGGACTCTGGGGGAGATTCTGATCTCCGATCCAGATCGGGAGTATACGTATGTTGATCTCGATATCCCCCCGACAATTTATCCGGCGTCTTGGTATTTAGACCAGGTTGCCGGGGATCAATTTGCTTCGGCCATCGACTTTAAGGAAGGCGAAATCTCTTTCTCTCAAATCGAGTCGAAAAGTTGTGTATTCCCAACGTGGTACCTACCACGATTGCGTGGCTCTTTCGATCTGTTCGTCAACTCGATTTCTTTTCAGGAGATGGAACCGCGCGTCGTTCGGAATTATGCCGCGCAGATTGCCCGTCTGCAGTGCCGGTATGTTTTGTTGCGTAATTTGCGCGAAGGAAAACCGAAAAAGAATTCCTCTTCTGCCTCTCCGTGTGTTGAAGAGCCAGTGGTAAGCGAGTCTTACGATCAGATCTTTGCGGCTGAGGGATATCGACTGATTGGTGAAAACGTTCATCCATTTGGCTTCGCAACCGCCGATGGCTTCCATTCTGAAATCCGTCTATATGCGTCGGATGCCTAATTGTCTCATCGGACCACGGGCACTGGCCTCACCGCTGGGACCACCGCCCTGAGCTCCGTGTGTTTGAAACCTTTCACTGTGGCGCGCGGCGATGTTCAGATTGGGTCTGCTTTTGGCTTGGTACTTGGTGGGTTTCGCGGCCTCGAAAAATAAAAAGTTCCATCACACCATTGGGTAGATCACAGGTTCATTGTTCACAGTGGAGCGGGTGTGGTTGAAGGCTGTCGGCCCGGTGTCCGGAGGAGATCCCAGGCGGTGCCTGCCACCAAGGGAAGGCGGAAGCCGACCATGATGCAAATAGCGACCAGAAATGCCGAGTCGCCGAACTTGTTCCGGAGAAATTCTGGATTGAATGCGAGGAAGGTGAACAGCAGGATTTCGAGAAAGAGAAGCGGGCCGAAGTAGAGGAGGTAGCGAAAATTTGATTGGGCGTGGAGATTCGTTCTATGAATGGTATCCACGGCTGAGAGACAATAGGCGAAACCCAGCATCCACAGAAACGGCCCGTGTTCTGAAAAGACCTTCCAGCTTTCCTTCCAGGTGAAGATATGAGGGCCGATCAGAAACAGCACGAAGGTGATGCACAGGCCGAGTCCGAGCGCGCACAGCAACATGAGGACATGTGTTTGTTTGCTATGGATCTTCTTCTCATGGCGATGGGACAAGATCGGCAGCAAAATCGGCGTCAGTGCCGCCAGCAAGTACATTGGTGCGCTGCCAAGTGTCGTGATCATGAAGAACCCGGCGGAGTCCGCTTCGCCGAGGGCGGTCCGGACCACCGAGGCCTCCAGAAACAGTTGGGAGGTGACGAGCAGCGTGTACACCCCAAATGGGATGGCAAACTTCATCATGTCCGGAAGATGACCACGATAGGAGTGCTGGTCCTTACGCGACAGGATGAAAGGCAGGGCGTCGCGCATCATCAGTACCGCGCGGATGACACTGGCGGAGGCGTTCGCGATAAACAGGCCGAGGATTTGCAAGGGACCGATCAGTAGGATGGCGAACAAAAGCCTTAGGCTTGGCCCGCCGAGATTCCCCCAGACAAACATCCGGTAACGTTCGAGGACTTGAATTGCGGTTTGCAACGGGGGAATGCAGCAGGCCAGCAGGCCCAGTGCTCCGATGACCCAGATCACCCGGAAGTCGGACACCTCATAGTACCTTCCGAGGGGGCCGGAAAGAAGCACCAAGGCCACACATAAGATCAGTCCGAGAACCAGGCTGATCCGCCAGAAGTCGTGGAGAAGTTTATTGGTTTTTTCCGGCTGTCCAGCCGCTTCGAACTTGGTCGAAAAACGAAGGAACACCGCGGCGGTGACGGTGATCGGGACGGCGATCACGTTAATCATCCTCATCAAGGGCAAGATCGCGCCCATTTCCGATGGGTCCATAAACTCGGGCACCAGGAAAAGAGAAATGATCATGTTGATGACATCGCCGATGCGCGCGGTAATCATCAGCAGGAGACTGAAGCGCCAGAGTTCGTTCGTCCTTAGCTTCTGAACGAGTTGCCGGAACAATCCCACGAGTCTACACCAGTTCGAACAGGAGGTCGATGGACGTCCCTTGGCCCGACGCCCCTGAGTTCCAGATTTCCTTCGCCCGTTTTCCGAAGGTCGATTGGACGAGTTCGAGAACCGATTCCCGGCTGCTTGCACCGGTTCGGTTCATGGAGACTTCCAGAAGAAGATATCTGCATTGGATGTCGACGCAGCCTTCCAACACCGCCAGTTCGGCTCCTTCCACATCGATCTTGATCAGGTCGAATTCAGTAGGGATACCGAACGCCGCGCAATTCTCGTTGGTTAAGGAGCGGAGTTGAACGTCGATTTCAGTGGCCTCGCCTTGCAAGCCCGTCGTGGCATTGTCTTCGAACACACTTCCCTGAGCGGATTTTCCCTCCACGAAATAAAAGTCCACCGCTTCGTCCTTTGCGCCGATGCCGCAGGGGATGATCTTCCACTGGCTGGCGTTCGGGTGAACTTCATGGTTTTTCTTCAGGTAGTCGAAGGCGTAGGGGTTCGGCTCGAACGAGCTGACATGGACGCCCGGGAACGCGTGCAGGAAACAGACCGCGAACTGACCCAGATTGGCGCCGACATCCAAAATCTTCCACTCGTCCGTGATGGGAATGATCCCGGCAAGTTTTTGGAGTTCGACGGGGTAGACTTGAAACACCGCCGGTGCCAAGCGGTTGTCAAAGTGAAAAGTCGTTCCCTGATACGAGATCTGCTGTCCCTTTTGTGCGATGCAGGCAAATTTCCGCACGGCGTAACTGAGTCGGCCGATCAGTCCGCCTCCGCCTGAAAGAAGGTAGTCCCACTCCCATTTCGCCAGGGTTTTTAACCGGCCCAGAATCCATATCAATCTCTTCATTGCGTCGTTCGAAACTATCACCTAGTCAATTGCGGTATAAGATCAACTCTCGTCCACTTTCATGAAGCACAGTCACGTCACCGTCTTAAATCTTGAATACTCCACGGGTCCAACCCGCGACCGAATCATGTCCACACTGGTGTCGAACTACCTCAGGTTCCAAGGGGTGGATGTTGTTGAAGCGGCGATCTGGAAGGGTTTCAAACTGCTTGCGGCTACTCGTCCAACCATTCTCCTGCAAGCGAGCTCGATCGGGGATCGGTTGAACCGGAACTCCCCTGAGTTTTGAGTATCTGTAAAACTTAAAACTCTGGCCGCTAAGCGAAGTGCCGACTTAAGATCTCCAGCAGATCCTCTTCGTTGTGATAAAAGAAGGCATTATAGGGGCCGCATATGCTTGGTTCGAAGACGGTGTGGTCGAACAGTTTTTTCCCGCACAAGGCACCATGGAGCCCGATGGACCAGCGTTGCCAGATGACGGTCGACATTAGGGATATTCCGAATTCCACCTCATAGATGCGCTCCACGGATTTTCCTGCTTCGGCAAAGTCATAGTAAAAACCCAAGTCATCAAGGAGCGAGATATAGGGAGGAGGAATCTTATACTGGGTGCTCAGTAATTTCTCATATGGGTGGAAATAGACTTTCACCGTTTTATTTTCTGCCTTCGCGAAAGCAGCGACCCACATCAGGAGCTCGACAAAATTGTCATAGGCGGGATTCCGGTAGTCCCGAAGGAGTTTCAACTGCCCCGGGAGCAGCCGCCACGATCCGTTTCTTCCCCACAATCCGCTGCTGTAGATTCCGATGTCGAAACGAGGCGATTCGTTTTGTGGGAGAGTGGGCGTCTCCTCATATTCAAAGCCCCACAATGAGGCCCCCTTGGCCCGCACCCAGCCTTTCTCGGATAGCCGAAAAAATTCGTGCTGTTGAACTGTGTTGCAAAGGATCAGGGTGGAGTTGGGCAGGGAGGTATATCGACCAAAAGCAAACATCGTGGTGTCTGACATCGAAAAATATCGTTCCGTCCCCGTTTCTTTAGAGTCCGCAATTAACGCGGCCATATAGCCGAGTGGGGTGTAGGTCTGAAACCCCGCCACGACTGTCGGCTTCGAGAGGTGTAAAGACCAGAGGTAGACCAACAGAACCGGTAGCCAGTTTGCGCTCGTTCGCGACGGATCTGCAAGCAGGCGCAATGCAGTGCGGATACTTAAGAAGTACAACGAAATGGCTCTTCCAAGACCTTTGGCACTCAGTGTGCCGTAGGGCTTGAAGCCATTCATTTTGACCGGAGGATCGGTCCGCCTGAACTTGGCCAAGTACTTTTTCCGAACCTCGAAATAATCGTGGCGCGAAAATTCTTGGATCCACGGTTTTCCGCAAGCGGGCGTCAGGCGCAGCAGCAAGATCGGACAGGCAAGGATTGCGCCGAGCGTAACGAGCCTATCCACCAACGTGCTTTTTGATAAGGGGGGGGCGAGGTGAAAGCGGTGTAATATCGCCTTTCGTTCTAAGGTCGATGTCGGCCGTCCAAGGACAGCTTCGATGAGTTGTATGCATGCTTTCATCCTAATGCGCCTGTCTCTGAAATGCTGGTTCGTTGTCTCATGTTATAGAAGTCGTATGCTTCAGCAAAGACGAGGACGATGACGGCGGTCCTGAACAATAGGATGATTTGAAGCAATTCGGGAAGGGAGGTCTCAGACCCTCCCCGTAGCAGCCAAGCTATCGTGAAGAGTTCCGCTATAGTGATCGGGATGTAATAGAAATAATGTCGGAAACGATTGACCGCTTGTTCGTGTGTGACGTGTGCTTGCAGCACGACCTTTGAACATGTGATGGCGCCCCACACCCAGATCAGGCCCGCACTCCCTTGATATGGCCGCCATGCTGGAACAAGGGTTGTTATGTGTTCGCCGAATAGGAAAAAAAAGACGGTGATGCCGAACCCGACCACACTGGTGACCATCAAACTTTGAATATGCATTCGCCGAGTGTCTTTTCCTTTTTCAAAGCGTTCCGACACGAGGGGAAATAGAAACGGAATCATCGCCGGAGCTACCCACAGCACGATGTTCCCAAGCGTGAACACCAAGTAGAACTCGGCGGAAATCTGCGTGGAATAGGCATTCCGGATTTTTGCCAGAACGTAATACTCATACAGCGTCATCAGGATAAGATACGGCGCGACGCGAATGACATAGCTCCTGATTTCCGGGACATCTTCGCGATGATCTGCCGTCATCGTTTTTCTGGAAAAAGCTTTTTTGATCGCAGCGAGGTATACTCCAAGAATTGCAACGGAGGCGATGATATGTGCCCAGAGATATCCGGCAATCTGAAGCGGATTCAGCAAGGCGAGCATCGCCAGTAGGCGGACGAAGGGGCCAATGATTCGGTTTGCAATGACCGTATTGAACTTCTTTAGGCTGCACGCCAAAGTGTACGCGGTAGGGATCCAGAACGAGAGAATGGCGGCTACCGCAACAAGCCACATGATACCTTGGTTTTCTAGTTTGAGATAGTCCAGTAGTTGATTGCGAAAACAAAAAACCACCACCAGCAAGAGGGCGGAATAGACTGTGGAAAATTTAAACAAACTGAGGGTCAGCGATTTGATCTTCCCCCATTGATCCTCATTGGCGTACCGGTTGGCGTACTTTAAAGCCCCCATCAGAATAATATTCAATGGGATTACCAACAGCGTGGCCAGTTTCATGACCGGTAACACCGCGCCCAGGTCGTCAGCTTTTAATAGGAGCGGAACAATAAACGCGCCGATAGACAGCGCGAACACATCTCCCACCCGCGAGGCGAAAAACATTTTCAGCGAGTTCCACCAAAGCGGTCCAAGCTTTTTGTGAAGTGATTGTAGAATCATGTGAGGCCGGAGGTGTGTCCTACTCGGCCTTCGTTAGTTCAGGAAGGAATGTATGTGCATTTTTCAACCCTCTTTCATTTCGTTCAGTTCGGTTGGTGATTCTCAGCGGCGAGTCCTCATGATCTCCATTGTTGCTCTTTGTGGTTCGCAAAGGGTAGAGAGCCACATTTAAGTTGATTACGAGGGCCAATAAAGTGCCTAGCTTGAGAATACAGCAAATTTCCGAACACCAGCTCGGAATCCTTGGAGCGAAGAATTGGACAGTAGAAATTAGGGCGGGTTTCATGGGTGCGTTTTCGCGAAGATACGTTTCAAAAAGATGGGACGTCCTGATTTTGTTTTATCGAGCTGGGAGGCGGCGATCAGGACGGGGTGGTGTTGCAGACCGGGCAGGCCATTGGGGCGGAGCTGCCAAACGGACATGGTCGGACGCCGGTAGTGGGAGTTGGCGATACCGGGTTGCCACGATGTCGAACCTTCCAATGATGGCCACGTCGGGGGAGCCGTGAGGGTGAACTGCGCGTTTTCATCCAGCAGATCCACCACCTTGTCGCCAATCCGCAAGCCGACGGAAATCCAGGCTTGTTGCTGGTTGGGGATGAACCGGATGGCGATTTCGTGGTCGCCCGTCCAGGCAAAGGAAGCGGCTTCAAGGGCGGTCGGGCTCTTGGATTGTAGCAGGCGTTTGCCGTCGACGAACAGTTCGGCGCTGCCGTTGGCCTGGAGTCCGATGACCGCCTTTCCGGTGCCAGGGATCTCGGTGAGGAGGGATTTTTCGCGGCGATTTTGCAGACTGGTGGACTGGATGCCGGCGAAGTCGGGCGTGCCACCAGGGAAGGCGCGGGTGGCGGCGGCGCGGGCTTGAAAGGTGTCTTTGTTGGTGCTGAGGCGTTCGGCCAACCAGTCGCAGCGTTCGGCGGCGGTAGTCCATTCGCCAATGCCCTCGAGTTCCAGGACGCCGGCCAAGGCCGTGGCTTGCTCGATGCGGTCGGTGGGGACCGTTCGCTTTTTCGGGAGCGGACGCGCCTCGACCGGCGCGTCCGCGTACCAGAGAACGAGGCCGGACATGTAGCCGCGGCTAGTGTTGCCGCCACTCGGCGAACCAAGAACGTGGCCGAATTCGAAGGCGAAGCGGAAGCCGTCATTAAAGTCGATTTTGTCGGGACCGTGAACGCGGTACTGGCTGGTCCGCATGGCCGCCTTTTCGAGCAGTCCGGACCAAGGCAAATCGGACAGGCCGGTGTAGTACCAAGCGCCGTTGAAGTAGTCTTCGAGTCCGGTGCCGTTGAAGGAGGCTTTCATTTCGCCGTCGCGGTAGATGAGGTCGTCGCCTTCGAGAATATCCCAGCGGGGTTCGGTGGCGTAACAACTGAGGTAACAACTGACGAGATGGCCGGCACCGGAGGTGGAGACGAGATTGAGTGGCTGTCCTGCCGGACGGTCAAAGGAACGCTTCTCGGCCCAGGCGGCTTGCAAATACCGTGCGTTCGGGGCGCGGGTGGAGTCGGCTTCGTGAGCGCAGGTGATATCGAGCGCTGTGGCGGATTCGTTGCGCAGACTCAGAACGAGTCCGGACTCGTAGGGCATCGGCAGTCGGCAAAGATAGGTGCCGTCGAGATAGCTGAGATAGTGGGAGCTATAGGGCCGGTACCAGAACGCGTTGTTGAAGAAGTCGCCGAACGGCACCGCGATGTGCGGTGTTGCCGATCCGTTGTAGCGGACCTCGAGGACGAGTTGGCGCAGGCGGTCTTGGTATTCGATCGCCGGGGACCCGCCGCGCGCAGGCAAGCTGACCGCGAACGAGCGCAGGGTGCCGGCGCCATCAAGTTTGATCAGTTCGGCGCTGGCGCCGGCGGCGATCGTGACCGTCTTGCTTTTGTCGGCCGGGGTGCTGGCGCGTTGTTCGGACTTCAGTCCGGTCCACCAGGTGATGGCGTTTTTGACCGCTTGTTGATCGGCACCGGACAGCTTTTTTGGGAACGAACGAACGTTGGTGCCAGCCGGCATGGTTTCGGTGTTGATTTGGAAGTAGGGACGCGCGGGTTTGTAGTCACCGGCGACGGCAATGCGCAGAGACTTGGCGTAGGGAATAGGGGTGTAAATATAGTTGCCGCCACTGGAGCGCCCGCGAAGTGGCTCGGCGAACGCAGCGTGTGGGTGGTTGGCGGCGGGTTCCGGGCGTTTGCCGTCGGTTCCAGGCGGAGGCAAGAAGCCGGTGAAGCGCGGGGTGGATTCGCCGTCGAAGAAAAATTGCCATTGATGGGCGTCTTGGCCGGTGTACCAGATGCGGCGGATCACGCCGGGGCCTTCGAAGGTGGCGACGTCGACGAGTCCGTCGGATTGGGCGGGAACGTTGTAGTTGCCCCAGTCCTGGTTGCCGCCGGAGCGGTCGTAGGAGGAGGTGAGTTCGGCGGTGCCGAGAGGTGGTTCGGCGATGGCGGCGACATCGGTCACTTGGTCGAGGAAAAAGGCGAGTCCGAGTTCGTCGTCGCTGGAGCGATTGTTTCCTGCTCCGCCGCAGCCCGTCAGCAGGTTGAGGGCGGAGCCGAGGGCGAGGATGAATAGGGTGGAAATGGAACGAATATGCACAGGGGATGGCTACCCGAGCGATGATTCTTGTCAATGGGACTTCGGCTTGAAGATGGCTGGATGGTTCGGGTTCGGATTTCAAATTTCAGAGTTCAACTTTCACAGGAGGACGTGAAGGGTCGGCTCGTGGTCTGCGATGATTCTAATTGAAACCATTGTCGTCCATCAGCGAACGTTCGAGCCCCGAACCATGTCCGAACCAATCATAGGCGGGCTGAATCGCAATCGGCTCGGGAGGTCCCTCGCCCTCCACGTTTGTTACCAGACCCGGGTGAGATCGAGTTCGAAGCCGGGCAGGGTGGGGTCGGCGGAGATGGCACTCGGTTTGTCGAGGATCTCGGCGGGCTGGTCGGCTGGTTTTTTGCCGTCGTTGCAATCATTGCCATCGTTCCGATAGACGTGAACTTTTTCCGTGACCGGGTCGATCAGCCAGCCGAGCTGGACGCCGACGGATTGGTATTCACGCATCTTGGCTTGCAGGTCGGCGAGCGGATCCGTCTCGGAGGAACGGAGTTCGACGAGGAACCGCGGGGTGAGCGGGGCAAAGCTTTTTTGTTGTTCGGGGCTGAGCGCGTCCCAGTCCGAACGGGCGACGACCGAGGCGTCCGGCGAGCGGATCGCCTGGTTCGGGAGGAGGAATCCGGCGCTGGAGTCGAACGCGACAAAGTCCTCGTTGTTCAATGTCCAATTAACGATTTGGGCGGTGATGATGGCATTGCGTTTGCCGGCACCTGAATTGGCGGGGGACATGATGTGCAGGTTTCCGTTGGGTTCGAGTTCGCAGACGACGTCTGGATTCGCCGCGCAGAACGCGGCAAACGTTTCCGGCGTCCAAGGTGCAAGCGGAAGCTTGATGGACGTTGGGAACGGCGTGTGGATGTCCAAGATGGAACTCATGAAAATAGAATAGCTCGTTTCATGGTGTTCGGCAACTATTCGAATCGAATGCTCTCTTTTGCCAACGTCTTCGCGAACCCCAACCGCCTGGAAGGACGGTTGTTGCGACACCGCCTGGAAGGACGGTGCTACCTTCGCGAACTACATCGCTTCGGCGATCTCGTCGCAAACCGGGTCAATGGAAGAACGGTTGTTGCGACACCGCCTAGAAGGACGGTGCTCCCTTCGCGAACTACATCGCTTCGGCGATCGCATCGCAAACGGGTTCGAGATTGCCGGGGGTGAGACCGGCCATGTTGATGCGGCCGCTGCCAATGACGTAGACGCTTTTTTTCTCGCGCAGGAACGACACCTGCTCCGGGGACAGCCCACTATAACTAAACATGCCGCGTTGGTCGGTGATGTACGAGAGGTCGGCGGTGACGCCGCGCGAGGCGAGTCCGTCGACCAGCGCGCTGCGGTTGGCTTTGATCCGGCCACGCATCTCGGCGAGTTCTTCGAGCCAGAGGGCGGTGAGTTCGGACGAGTCGAGGACGGTGTTGACGATTGCGCCGCCGTGGTTGGCCGGGTTGGAGTAATTGCGGCGCACGGAAATTTTCAGTTGGCTCATCGCGGCAGTGGTTTGTTCTGCGGTCGAACCGACGAAGCTGCAGGCACCGGTGCGTTCGTTGTAGATGCCGAAGTTTTTCGAGAACGAACTGCCGACGATGAACTGCGCGCCGCGTTCGATGAACGGCACCAGGGCGCTGCGGTCTTGTTCGATGCTGTCACCGAATCCCTGATAGGCGAAATCGAAGAACGGCAACCAGCCCGCCTCAGCGGAAATCTCGGATAGCTGCGCCCATTGGTCGGCGGATAGATCGACGCCGGTCGGATTGTGGCAGCAGACGTGGAGCAGAACGACATCGCTAGCCGGCACCTTGCGCAGCGCCGCGGCCATCTCGTCCCAGGCGACGCCGTTGGTCGCCGCGTCGTAGTAGGGGTACTCGCCGATCGGCAGGCCGGCCGCGCCGAACACGCCTTTGTGGTTGCCCCACGTCGGGGTGCTCACCCACATGGTCGCGCCGGGGGCGTGGTGTTTGAGAAAGTCGCCAGCCACGCGCAGGCCGCCGGTGCCGCCGGGGGTGTGCAGCGAGCAGACGCGGTCTTGCATGCCGGCGAGCGCGTCGCCGAACAGTAAGTTTTGCACGTGCTTGGCGTAAACCGGCGAGCCGTTGATCGGCAGGTAGGATTTGGTCGTTTCCTGTTCGAGCAGGATGGCTTCGGCTTTTTTCACCGCGGCGAGAATCGGGGTTTGTCCCTCGGCATTTTTGTAGATGCCGACGCCGAGATTCACTTTGTTCGGGTTCGGGTCGGCTTTGAAGGCTTCGGAGAGTCCAAGGATGGCGTCGGGTGGGGCGGCTTGCAGGTTTTCGAACATGGTATTTCTCAGATCGTGCTTAGTAAAGGTGTGGTGCTCGAATTCCGTGGCGAAGCGGGGTCCGGCTTGCAACAATATTTCGTGGTCGCGGAGTCGAAACATCCTTGTTTGTTGTTATCGTTGTTTTTTTTCATGCTTCTTGGTTGCCGGCTAGAAGCCGGCGTACCGACACCCGCTGGGAAGCGTGCGCTACACGTAGCGACGTCCGCTCGAAGCGTGCGCTACATGTAGCGACGTCCGCTTGAAGCGTGCGCTAGGGCGTGGGGCCATTGCACTTCGACACTTGCGTTCCTTAAAACCTGCGGCTAGGTGGCCGCGAACTTCACCGATATACCGCAACATTTTACCCCTTCCATTTTCATGACCAACGAACTCTTTTCCGCCTTTAAAGACGTCTCCGCCGCCGGCGCCGACGCCGAACGCATCGCCGTCCGCGAGTACGACCCGGCTGCCGCCACCGGCAAACACCAATTTGTGCTGTTCCTCAAACCCGAGGCCACGGACATCGGCAATGGCGTCAACCTCGACAAGGTGCTCGAACTGCTCACCGAACGCCTGAGTGCGTTCGACGTGGAAATCGGCGCCGCGCTCGCGCTGAACGGCCCGTACCTCGCCGCCCACCGCCTGATGGACCAACACTACGGTGTCATCAACGCCATCTCAAAAGGTGGCTACGACGCGATCTCCGAAGGCGCCGGCGCCAAGCTCGCCGCCGACTTCGGCGAACTCATCGAGGCCGGTGCTCCGGTCCTCGGCGGGCATCAGTTCATCGACGCGAACCCCGAGTTCAGCGCGCTCGCGCTCAGCACCATCAATGACAACATTGGCACCAGCAAACTCGCCGGCGGCACCTACGTGCTCAAGATCGACCTGCTCGGCCAGCCGCAGTTGATCCTCAATCCCTTCCACCCGTACCAGCTCGTGCCGTTCACCGCGCCGGGCAAAGGCATCGTGGTTCTGGAAGGCATCTCGTCCACCCCTTGGGCGGACCTGCGCGGCAAACTCGCCGGCACCACCAATCCGCTGAACGCCGCCGAAGGTTCGATCCGCCAGCGCTTCCTCGCGCACCAGTCCGATCTCGGACTCGCCGCCGTCAACCAAGGCGCCAACGGCGTTCACCTCTCCGCCGGTCCGCTCGAAGGCATGGTCGAAGTGCAGCGCTTCTTCAGCGAGCATGAGTCCGGCAATCAACTCGCATGGAGCGACACCTCGTTCGGTCAGTTGCTCAAGTCCAAAGGTGCCTCCGGTGATCGCGTCGCCGAGCTCGCCGGCAATCCCGACATCGGCGGCGAGTCCGCGTTCGACCTCACCGAGGAGATCGACGCCGAAGACTCCGCCGCCAAGCTTGTCTGACCTCCGCACAATCGAAACTAGTCGCTTAGCGTTCTATTCCGTGGTACCGTCCGCATAGCAGACCATGCTTCGCGGCTGTTTGCTGGAGGCCCCTGATGAACTACCTGAAATTGCTTCTACTCATCCCATTGTTTTTCATCTCTGCCTGCTATACCCCGCCACAGAATTCTAAATTATCGACAGTCAAGCGCGGTACTAAACTAGTTACCATTCAGCCGACATATTTATCCGACCCATTGTCGCGAGCTGGTTATCCCTATGGCCCGAGGTTTAGTCCGAGCCATGGCATGAGGTCTCTCCGCTTATCTCCCCCTCCTGCCTCCTCGGCCGGCGTCCCCAGACCAAATACAACAATGATTCCTCCCGGGGCAGAAATACTCGTATCAAATCGATTTCGCACCCCCATTAATCCATTTAAATTCAGCGTTGGTAACGCATCGGAAGACTATGTCCGGGGAGTTTTCGTTGGCGAAAAATATCCAGAATTCACGGAGGAGATATTGGGATTGGAGGAACTTCTCCGTCCGGACTTTTTGAAGATGGCGGACGCCGCGAAGGTTGTACGGAAATTCCGGGCTGAGCAAACAGCAGAAGAAATCCGGCAGGACGAAATCGATAGAGGGAAGCGCGCAGAATACTCACGAAGACAAACTGAAGCCAAAACGAAAGCTGATGCTGAACGAGCCAAAGCCAACAAGGCTCGGCTAGAGCGGGACGGCTACAGGAGAATACAAGGGTGGGAGCAACCTGTGGCTCCCGTTCCTGTTCTATATTCCAAACCCTTGCCATAGTATGGCAAACCTCTGCCACCTTATGGCAAGAACTTGCCACACTATGGCAAACCTTTGCCATACGCCGAAACCCGCCGAACAACCCCCGCCGACATCCTCCCGAACCCACGAAGCCCACTCATGAACCCGCCCAAGCATTTGAAAAACCAAGCTACCCTCGCTCGCGAGGTGGTGGAGCATCTTGACGGCGCGGTCGAACGCGGCCGTACGGTCGACCGCACCCTGCACGCATTTTACCGCAGCCGCAAACATCTCGGCTCGCGAGATCGGCGTCTGCTGTCGGCGGTGGCGTTCTCGCATTTCCGTTGGCTTGGCTGGACCAAGGATCCGGCGCTGGCGTTCTATCTCGACGCGGCCGAACGCAACGGCGCGGTGGACCTGCTTCTGGCCGAGTCCGAACTGGCGGGCGGCGCGTCCGGCGAAGACGCTTTGGCTTTGGTGCAGCCGATGGGTGATGCCTCGTTCGAGGAGAAAGCCGCGGCGTTTCAGGCTTGGACCGGCGCGGACGAACCGCCCACGACGGCGGCGCTATTTCCAGCTTGGGTGCCCGAGAATTTGAAGCTGCCGGTGTTCCAATCACGTCCGCCGGTGTGGTTGCGGGTTCGGCATCACGAACGCGAACGCGTGTTCCGCCGGATCGAGGCGATCGGACTGAAGTCGACCGTGCACCCCGCGCAGCCGCTGGCCGTGTCTTCGCCGGACCATCGCGGCGTGACCAAGCTCCGTCAGGAAGTGCAAGGCCTGATGGAAATGCAAACCTTGGTGTCGCAAGTCGCCGGCTTGGTCTGCGATCCGCAGCCCGGCGAGTATTGGTGGGACGCCTGTTGCGGCGCTGGCGGCAAGTCGCTGCACCTCAACGAACTGATGAAATACAAAGGCCGGATTCTGGCCAGCGACACGCGCGGCGACGCGATCAACCAGTTCCGCAAACGCGAACACCGCGGCAATCTCGCCCACATCGAAATGCACGTGCTCGACGCCCGCGTGGAAAATGTGTCCGACCAAATGTTCAACGGCATTCTCGCCGACGCGCCCTGCACCGGCATCGGCACCTGGGCGCGCAACCCTGACGCGCGTTGGCGCTTGCGCGCAAAACACGTCGACTTTCATGTCCAGGCCCAAGCCGACATCCTGCACAACCTCGCGCGCAATCTGCAGCCGGGCGGGCGCCTTGTCTATGCGGTGTGCACGCTCACCGAAGAAGAGACCAGCGGTTCGGTGGCGACCTTTCTCGGGAACCACGCCGAGTTCGAACTCGATCCCTTCGACAACCCGCTCGATGGGTCGCCGACCGACGGCACCTTGTTGTTGCATCCCGACGACCATCAAGGTGACGGGATGTACATTGCGCGCTTCAAGAAGACGGATTTGGCCTGAAGAGCGGAGAGGAAGATGGAAGGTGGATCCGCGGCCTTCGGCCGAGGAAAATGAGGAATGATGAATGTCGAATTGTGAATGGTGAATGAGAGGGGCTTCGGTCGTGCCGTAGGCACGGAAACCATTCATCATCCACCATTTCCCGTTCACAATTCACAATTCCAAATGGTTCGGCGACTGACGGTACGCTGCTGTTGCATCCCAACGACCATCAAGGCGACGGGATGTACATTGCGCGCTTCAAGAAGACGGATTTGGCCTGAAGAGCGGAGAGGAAGATGGAAGGTGGATCCGCGGCCTTCGGCCGAGGAAAATGAGGAATGATGAATGTCGAATTGTGAATGGTGAATGAGAGGGGCTTCTGTCGTGCCGTAGGCACGGAAACCATTCATCATTCACCATTTTCCGTTCACAATTCACAATTCCAAAGGCCGAAGGCCGATTGACGTAGCGCCGCAGATCCAGTATTCTGAGGCATGAATTTTCTCAGTCGCCGCGCACTGAACCGACGCCAACTTCTTCGCGGGATGGGCGCGGCAATCTCGCTGCCTTTGCTCGACGCGATGACGCCCGCCGCTGCTGCGGCGGGGCTCGCCGAACCGGTGAAGCGGCTTGGCTTCGTGTTCATTCCGATGGGCGCGGACATGAGCCGCTGGACCCCGGAGAGCGAAGGCACACTCGACAAGCTCTCGCCGATCCTGCGCAGCCTCGAACCGGTCCGCGACCGCGTCACCGCGTTCACCAACTTCGAACTCGGTCCAGCCTATCCCGGTTCCCACGCCACCTCCAACTCGGCCTTTCTCAGCGCGGCCAGTGCAAAGCTCACCGAAAGCACCGACTATTACCTCGGCACCACGGTCGATCAGATCGCGGCCAAGAATATTGGGCGCGAGACCCCGTTACCGTCGCTCGAACTGTCGATGGACATGATGCAGACCGTCGGCCAATGCGACAACGGTTATGCCTGCGTCTACCACAACAATTTGTCTTGGTCCTCGCCGACCACGCCGCTGCCGTCCGAGGCGCACCCGCGTTTGGTGTTCGAAAAACTGTTCGGTGAAGGCGGCAGTCCGGCGCAACGTCGCGCGGCTTTGCGTTCGCGGGCGAGTTTGCTCGACGTGGTCAAGGACGACATGGCCAGCCTCAAGCGCGAACTCGGTGCGGCTGATCGCGCGCGCGTCGACGACTACCTCACCGCGATCCGCGAAGTGGAACGGCGCATCGAGCGGGCCGAGTCCGGCGTGGACGCTAGTGGGGCAGGGCGCTCCGATCTCAAACGCCCGGTCGGCGTTCCCGCGACTTACGGCGAACACGCCCGGCTGATGTTCGACTTGCAAGTGCTCGCACTGCAAAGCGATGTCACGCGGGTGATCACGTTCCAACTCGCGCGCGAAACCAGCAACCGGACCTACGCCGAAATCGGCATTCCCGAACCGCACCATCCCTTGTCGCACCACGGCAACGATCCGAAGAAGATCGAGAAGATGTCGAAGATTAATGCCTTCCATGTGTCGCTGTTCGCGGAGTACGTTGAGAAGCTGTCGAAGATTCCCGAGGCGGGCGGTTCGCTGCTCGACAACACCCTGCTTCTGTACGGCAGCGGCATGGGCAATCCGAACCTGCACGACCACACCAATCTGCCGGTGCTCGTCGCCGGCGGCGAACGCGTGGGAGCCAAAGGCAACCGCCATGTCCGCTTCCGCGAACCCGAACCGCTGGCCAACCTGCACCTCTCCCTGCTGCACAAAGCCGGCGTGCGCCTCGACAAGTTCGGTGACTCGGATGGCATGGTGAGCTTGGGCTGATGGCTCGTTCGCGGATGTTCGGGTTCAAGGCAGGCTGGTTGATCGCCTTCGTTGCGGGAATGTTGTTCTGCTGCGTCGAACCAACACCCGCCCAAGAAAAAACGCCCGAAGTGCCTCCAGCGAAGGTCCCCGCCACGCTGGCGGACCTCGCCGAGCAGCAACACTTTGCCCAGCTTGCCACAGCCCTGGCGAAAGCTACGCCCGACCAAGTAAAGGCGGCCCAAGTCGACGGCACCACCGCCTTGCATTGGGCCGCCCACCACGGTGCGGCGGTTGCGGTCGCGGAACTCCTGCGTGCCGGCGCGGACGCCAATGCAAAAAACCTCTACGAGGTCGCTCCGCTTTCGCTCGCCTGCCAGATCGGCAACGCCGGCGTTGTCCGACACCTGCTCAAAGCCGACGCAGATCCAAACACCAGTTTGCCCGGTGGCGAGACCGTTTTGATGACCGCGTCGCGCACCGGAAAACTCGCGCCGGTCGAACTGCTTCTGGAGAACAAAGCCAAGGTCGACACGACCGACCGCAAGGGGCAAAGCGCGATCATGTGGGCGGCCGCCGACGGCAACGCCGAGGTGGTGGAGCGGCTACTTAAAGCGGGCGCGGACCCGGTCCGCCAGCTCCGGTCCGGACTGAGTCCGATGTTGTTTGCGGCGCGTAACGGCCACCTCGACGTGGTGCAAATCCTGCTCGCAGCCGGTGTTGATGTGAACGCCGTGACCGAGACTAGCCAGAGGGGCGGACGCAATCCGGGCGCTGGCGTTTCGGCGCTGCGCATCGCGGTCGAGAACGGCCACTTCGAACTCGCCACCGCCTTGCTCAAAGTCGGCGCCGATCCGGATGATCAGCGTTCGGGCCGGGCGCCGCTGCACGTGCTGGTCCATGTGCGCAAACCGCCGCGCGGCGACGGGGTCAGTGGCGCGCCGCCGCCGCAGGGTTCGGGATTCATGACCAGTTTGGCCTTCGCCCGCGAACTAATCGAGGTGTACGGCGCGGACGTAAATCTCCAGCTGAAATCTGGGTCATCCGGCAACACCCGACTCGGCACGCGCGGCGCGACCGCGTTCTTGCTGGCGTCTCAGACCGCCGATTTGCCGTACCTCAAACTGCTCCACGAACTTGGCGCCGACCCGACCATCACCAACCACGACACCACCACGCCGCTGCTCACCGCCGCCGGACTCGGTGCCGCATCCCCGACGGAGGAAGCCGGCACCGAAGATGAATGTCTCGCCACGGTCGCCTGGCTGATCGAACTCGGCGCGGACGTCAACGCGCGCAACAAGCGAGGCGAAACCTCGATGCACGGCGCGGCCTATAAAAATTTCCCCAAGATGGTTCAATATCTCGCCGCCAACGGGGCGGACATCAACTTGTGGAACCAGAAAAATCGCTCCGGTTGGACCCCGCTGATGCTCGCCCAAGGGTTCCGCCCCGGCAATTTCAAGCCGGACAAGGCGACCACGCTCGCCATCGAAGCGGAGTTGCGTGCCGCCGGTGTCGAGGTGCCCCCGCCGCCGGCTCGTCCGTCAGTAGGCCGGAAGCAGGAATATAAGAAATAATCCGAAAAGCTTGAGGCCCACGATCGGGCGCGTCGACCTCGCAATTAGCGAACGCGCGGATCAGTTCGTCGCCCGATCGAGGCGGTCGGGCTGGTGGCCTTGGTGCTGTTTCGCCACCGACTAGATCAGAGGGTCAACAGGCCTTCCAGATAGGACAAGTGATCCGCCTCGGCAGCTTGCTTGTCTTTTCGCCAGCGTTTGATGCGCGGGAACCGCACGGCGATTCCGGATTTGTGCCGGGTCGAACGATTGATGCCTTCGAACGCCAACTCAAACACCAGTTCTGGCTTCACCGAGCGCACCGGCCCAAAGCGCTCCACGGTGTTCTTCTTCACGAACTGGCTCACCGCACGGAACTCCTGATCTGTCAGTCCCGAATAAGCTTTCGCAAAGGGTACCAGATTCTCCCCCTGCCAAACCGCAAAGGTAAAGTCGGTGTAGAGATTTGCACGACGACCGTGCCCCCGCATCGCGTAGATCATCACCGCATCGACGGTCATTGGTTCGAGTTTCCATTTCCACCAATCTCCTTTTTTCCGTCCAACTTTGTAGTCGGAATCCAAGCGTTTCAACATAAACCCTTCTGTGCGGCGCGCACGAGATTCGGCCCGCAAGGCGGTTAACGCGTCCCAGGTTTCGAAGGGCTCACGCAGGGAAAGCATCACGGTCTCTGGGACGTCCAATTGTTCTACCACTTCCGCCAATTCAGCCCGACGTTGTACATAGGGTTCCGGTCGCAGGTCGACCCCATCACACTCCAAAAGATCGTAAGCCATCAGCGAAACAGGAACCTCGTTCAGGGTTTTTCGGCTCACGTTTTTTCGTCCAATCCGCTTTTGTAACAGGTGAAACTCGAGCGGCAATCCGTCCTGATAGCCAAGGATCTCGCCATCGATGACAAAATCCGGACCCGGTGCCTCGCGGAGGCAATCGAACTCCGGATATTTGTCCGTCACCAGCTCCTCTCCACGAGACCAAAGGAACAGCTCGCCGCCCCGTCGAATCAGCTGTCCGCGGATTCCGTCCCACTTCCATTCCGCGGCCCACTCGGCGGGTTCTCCCAGTTCATCCGGGTCGACCTCCAATGGATAAGCGAGATAGAATGGATACGGCTTCGACAAGTCGTCCGCGGGATCATCACTGAACATCAGTTCCTCAAATTCAACGGTCGCGGGGTCCCAGTTTCCCATCAACCGGTGAGCGATGGTGCTCGCCTCTTTACCCGTGTAGGCCGCCAGCGCTTTTGCGACAAGCTTCTGGGAAACCCCGACCCGGAAGCCGCCCGTGATCAGCTTGTTGAACAGGAAGCGCTCGTCTTGCGAGAGCGTGTCCCAAGCCGCGACGACTCGCTCTTTCTTTTCGTTCTCGTCTAGTTCCTTGAGATCATTCACGTAGGTAATCCATTCCGAAAGACTGCGGTTTTCCCCTTTGCGGTCCGACGCCGGGATGACTTTTGCGATCGTCTCAGCCAGATCGCCGACGACATGATAGGTCTCTTCAAAAAGCCACAAAGGGATCCCCGCTTGCTCGGCCGCCCACTCGCGGAGCAAGGTTGTCGTGACCGTCCGCTTTGGCCGCCGATGGGAGAAGAGGGCGATGGCCCACACCTTGTCTGGGTCACTTGCGTCCTCGAAAAATTGAACCAAGGCCTGTGTCTTGACCGTCGTTTTGGTGGTTTGATCCAACGCGAGAAAGAGGTCAGTGAAATGTTTCACGTGGAAACATCTCCGGCCATCTCTTCCGCGTGATCGCCCGCCGTTTCCAACTGCTCGCCCACAAAGGCTGTTTCGATGGGGGCCGCGTTGTATCCCTCTGATTCCAACCATTGGGAGAAAATCGATGTGTATCCGTGGGTTGGATAAATGTTTTCCGCCCCGCTGTCACGAATGGCTTGGTTGAGTCCTTTCCAGTCCGCATGATCCGACAATACAAAGCCCCGATCCGCGCCGCGCCGACGCCGGGTTCCGCGCAACGCCATCCATCCCGAGGCAACGCCCACCGACACCGACTTGAACCGCTTCATCCATGTCGATCCCGTCGCGGACGGCGGCGCGATCACCAGCCCCCCGGCAAAGTCCTCGGGATTTGTCTTTTCGGCCTTCTGGGTGTTCTTGAGGAGCACGCGCTGATACGCCGGAAGCGTGACACCGGCCTGCACCAAAGCATCATTCATGTTCGCGATTGCGCCATGACAAAACAGCGGGCCAATATTGGTGTCCAGATGGTGCATGACCCGCTGCGCCTTTCCCAGAGAGTAGGCGGTCAGCATGGAGGTCTTTCCATTGGCCGCATTTGCCGCCCACCACTCGTTGATCTCGCGGTACACGGTCGACTGCTCCGGCCAATTGTACACCGGTAGACCAAAGGTACTCTCGGTGATAAACGAGTGACATTGAAGCTGTTCATAGGGTTCCGAAATCCCGTCATCGTCCAACTTGTAGTCGCCCGATACCACCCATATCTCACCTTGATGTTCGACCCGGATTTGCGCCGACCCAATGATATGACCGGCGGGATGAAAACTGAATGTAACACCGTTGACGGTGAAGGGATCTCCATAGTTAAACGACCTGATATTTACCTTTCCCAGACGATGTCTCAAGATGGGTCGGGCTGAATGAACGCAACCATAGACCTTGTGGCCCCACCGTGAATGATCGGAATGCCCATGGGTGATCAGCGCCTTGTCGACCGGGCGCCACGGATCAATATACACCCCGGCTTGTGCACAGAATAAACCGCGGTCAGTGGATTCAATGAGGCTCATAAGTTCTTCATCGATTGACAAGCGGAAGCATTACAACCAAGGGAAACCCGCTTGCTAGGGCTCGAACACCCACTGAAGTTGCCGCCTCAATCTTTGCGCGCTTTCCCATCTCGTCAGGTAGCTCTATTTTACTATGGGTTCGATCCGTTGAAAAATTCCTCTAACCGTCGTACTTATATCGAACCTGCTCCATCTTATACTCTATGCTTTTCCGCCCCATACAAATCTTTACGTTCTTCGCCTTCCTGTTTTCCGCCGGACTGCTGTTCGGACTTGATCTGGAAAACCATCCCGGACGCGTGATCTACGAGAAGCAATGCGCGAGTTGCCACGGACCCAGAGGGCAGGGGACGGAGGAGCATGAGGACGCGCTGTTCGGGGATCGTTCGATTGCCTCGCTGGCGCGGTTGATCGAACGCACCATGCCAGAGGACGAGGCCGAACTCTGTGTAGGCAAGGAGGCCGAACAGGTGGCCGCTTATATCTTTCACGCGTTCTACTCGCCCAAGGCCCGGGCGGCAATCGCTCCGGCGGGTCCGGCGCGGCCGATTCTATCGCGGCTCACGGTCGACCAACACCGGAATACCATCGCCGATCTGGTCGCCCGCTACACCCCGGCGGTCAAACCCGGACGCGACGAGGCGGGGTGGGACGCGGAGTATTACCGGTCGAAGGGGATGACCAAGGCGGCGGACAAAAAACTCGAACGCATCGACCCGCAAATCGCCTTCAACTTTGGCACGAATTCGCCCGCGTCCGGCATCAGTGCCGAACAGTTTTCGATCGTCTGGACCGGTTCGGTGATGGCTCGGCACACTGGCACTTACGAGTTTCGAACGCGCACCGAGAACGGCGTGCGCTTGTATCTCAATCGTGATCCCAAGCCGCGAGATCGGCGAATGCGCGACGACAGTTCGGCGGCAAGGCAAACGGCGCTGATCGACGATTGGGTGAGTTCGGGGCCGGAGATCCGAACGACCGCCGTCCGAGTATTTTTGCTCGGCGGTCGGCGTTATCCGATCCGCCTCGACTACTTTAAATACAAAGAGGCGCACGGGTCGGTGCACCTCGAATGGAAGCCACCGCATGGCACCTGGTCCTTGCTCGACCAGTCGCATGTGCGCACCTCGGACGCGGCCCGAACCTTCGCGGTCGACGTCGCCTTCCCGGCGGATGATCGGAGTCACGGTTACGAACGCGGCATCGCCGTGTCCAAGAGTTGGCAAAGCGCGGTGACCAAGGCGGCGGTGCTGACGGCGGAGGAGGTGGCCGACCGGCTGCCTCTGCTGGCAGGAACCCGTCCGGGAGACACAGACCGAACGGAGAAGTTGCGCCGCTTTTGCCGCGACTTCGTCGGCACCGCATTCCGTCGACCGCTCGACGATGCGGACGCGAACATCTACGTCGACCGTGCGTTTTCCGCGACCGATGATCCCGAGACGGCGGTGAAGCGGTGCATCATTCTCGCGCTCACATCGCCCAAATTTCTCTACCCCGAACTCGCTCCGCCCGAGGCCCTCAAGCAGGCTTCGCGACTGTCACTCGCCTTGTGGGATTCCTTGCCCGACGCGACCTTGCACGGCGCGGCGGCTGACGACGGAGTGATCGGCAGCATCCCCGACCAGGCGCAGCGGATGGTCGGCGACGAACGCAGCCGGCTGAAGATGCGCGGCTTTTTCGAACACTGGCTGGAGATGGACGAACGCGATCTGGCCAAAGATAAAACGCTCTATCCCGCGTTCGACGAGACGACGGTCGCCGACCTGCGGCTCTCCTTAGAGTTCTTCCTCGAAGGCGTGTTATGGGGCGAGAAGCCGGACTACCGCGAACTGCTCACCGCCGATTATCTGCTGCTCAACGGGCGTTTGCAGCAAGTGTACCACCGGCCCGATGCCGAGGCGAATTCGCCCTACGCGCGGGTGGTCGAGAAGGACAGCAAGCGCAGTGGCGTGCTTACTCATCCGTATCTGCTGTCCGCGTTCGCGTACCACAACAATACTTCGCCGATCCACCGTGGCGTGTTTCTGACCCGCAACATTGTCGGCCGTCATTTAAAGCCGCCGCCGAACGCGGTCGCGTTCAAGGATAGCGAATTCGATCCGTCGCTGACCATGCGCGAGAAGGTCACCGAACTCACCCGCAGCAGCGCCTGCATGTCCTGCCACGCGGTGATCAATCCGCTCGGCTTTTCGCTGGAAAACTACGACGCGGTCGGGCGTTGGCGCACGGTCGATAACAAGAAGCCGGTCAACCCAAGCAGTCGCTACACGACCTTGGACGGCGAAGATGTGACGATTAACAATGCCCGCGACATTGCCCGGTTCGCGGTTGGCAGCGCGGCGGCGCAAGAGGCGTTTATTGTGCAATTGTTCGTCCACATGACCAAGCAGGCGCCGGAGACCTACGGAGAGGGGACGGTGACCGAGTTGCGTCGTTCGTTCGTGGCGAGCGGGTTTGATATGCGCAAACTGATGGTAGATATCGCGGTGCTACATGCGGTGGCTGGCGGGTCCTGATTCGGAGTCGGCGAGCGAACGCCAGCTTTCTGCACGAAGCCCGTTCACAAATGAGCGCCCTCGTGGTACGTTACAGATACTTTTACTGCCGATGAATCGCTCTTTCCTTTTTCCCGTGCTGACCAGCTTGGCGCTTGTTTTCACCAGTGCCACGGCGGTTGCTCAACCGTCCGCGTTGAACGAGTCCGAACAAGCCTTGGTGGCCAATGCGCTCAAGCCCGTTTCCGCGTTTAAGGTCAAAGAGCAGGCGGCGGCGGACAAGATCACCACAAAATATGTGGTGCACTTGGAGACCTTAATCGCCGCCGCGAAAAAGAAGTCCGCGTTCCAAGAGGCCTTGCTGTTGCAGAACGAACAGAAGGCGATCAAGGCGGACGCAAAGCCGCCGATGGATTTCAAGAACGAGAAGATTCCGCTATCGCTGCGCAAGGCCCGATACGATTTCGAAAAGCGACTTGCCGATATGGAGGCGCAAGCCAAGCCGCACAAAATCAAAGCGATCCAGCAAAGCATCGATCTGTTAAAAGTCGTCCACCAAAAGGCGGGAAGCGACGACCGCTTCGAAGCCGCCTTGGAAGTGAAAGCGATGGCGACCAAACTCTCGAATCAAATAACCGAGATGCGTCCGAAAGCGCCGCCGAAACCGGAGAAGCCAAAGGCGATCACGCGGCTCGAAATCGACGTGCTGGTCGATGGCTATTCCGAAGTGCGGGTGACGCCCGAGGGCGTGTATCTGGTCAGTAAAGGCGCGTCCAAACCGGGGCGGCATGGTGGCCGCAACGAACCTTGTTACATCAACGGCAAGGCTTGGACGCCGGTCTGGGGCAAGAACGACGAGGATGGAGGACATGACGAGTCCGAGGTGCACAAGTTGGTGCTCGACCCGCCCGGAGCAACCCCGCTTGGGATGGACTGGAAATTCAAGATGCTGGGCGTCGGGCCCAAGCGTGGCGCCGCGACCATCGCCGAACGCGACGCCGTGTCCACGCGCGGCAAACGCAAAGAGTTCACGGTCGACATTCCCGACACCCACGCCGGTTCGGCTTGGTACCGGTTCGAACTCACCCGCTGATGCGATCATAAGCCACGCGGAGTTTCGCTCTTTCTTTCCGCCGGTCGTCCTGACAATTTCCACCCATGATCTGCCGAACCTTTTTGCTTCTTTGCACCTGCCATCTGCTGGGTTTTCTCGCGCTCCAAGCGGAAGAAACGTTACCCCTTTCGGCTCCATATGACGCTTTGTATTTCGGTGAAGATGGCGGTCTCGCGGTACTCCATGTGTTCGAAAAATCGGAACTGCGCGCGATCGATCTGAGCACGCGCAAGGAGCGTTTTCGGATCGCGGAAGTGCCCGAAGGGGATCTGCTGGCAGTGGGTGCGGAGGATCTGGTGGTGGTTTCACCGGGCAACTTGATGGTCCGGCGTTGGGACTTGAAGAGCGGCAAGCGGCAGAAAGTGGCGCTGCTCGAAGACGTCGATACCCCGCAGCGCTTGGTCATGGGCAGTGCGTGCAAGGGGCCTTTGTTTTTGTTCGGTTCGACATCTTGCCAACTGCTTGATGTGCAAACCCTGAAGCCGATCAAGCTGCCGGCAGGTTCCGGCATGCCGCCCGAGGGACTGGGGCGGCATGGGGTTTCGCTGATGGTGTCGAACGACGGTTCGACGATCGGGCGCATTCCGGTCGGTTACGGCCCGGTGGGCTACTCGGTGACGCAGTGGTCGGGATCCGAGGCGGAGCCGCTGAAACTGCGCCAGGTAAAGTTCGGCAGTACTAGCAACGCCATCCGCTGGGCGCAGCCGACGGCGGACGGCCGCTTGTTGCTGCTGCCGGGTGGGGCGGTGCACAACCGCAACGGCCGCGAACTCAAGACGGCTTGGTTGGAGGGCAGCGCCTTGGTGCCGAGTTCGGACCCGGCGCTGTTTCTCGCGGTCGATCTCGACGCGCGCGATGCAGCCGACCAAGCGAGCGTTCGGCTGAGCGTCTGTTCGACTTCCGACTGCCGACCCTTGTTCCATGACAGCGGCTATTCCGAACTCCGGCCAAAACGGATCAGTTCGTGGCATGATATCGTGGCTGCGCTGCGTTCGGGAACGTCTTGGCGCATTCACCACCTGCCGCAGGAACAACTCTTGCTGACCTTTCCGACGAGTAACGACCGGATTATCTTTCGTTCGTTCGACGTCGATCAACGGATGAAAGACTTGGGCGTCTCCAAACTGGCGGTGACGTCCGCACCGCCGGCGACGGTTCGGCGTAACTCCGAACTCCGGTATGCCGTCACCGCAAAACATTATGGAGTGACCCCGAAGAAAGCGGGCCGCAAACTTAGCTACGAACTACTCGACGGTCCGACAGGGGCCGTCATCAACAAAAAGGGCGTGTTGGTTTGGCAAGCCCCGGAGGCATTGCTGGAACGACAACTCCGTTTTTTGATCGCAGTTCGCGGCGGAGGGGACAACGGCAGTGAAGCGCTGCACGGCTTCGAAGTAGATGTCTTGAAACCCAGATGAGCAATCGTGAGATTGTTCGGACCGACTAGCGGCGGACTTCGCAACTCACAACGCTGAGTTGCATCAGATCGACGTCGAGATGGTATTGGCGATCGCCGACTTGAACCACCCCGTGGATGAAGCGTTGCACGCTGCCATCGGCGGTGAGATGCGAATTTTCTTCTAAACGGCATTCCTGTAGTCCGACCACAAGGTGGTCTTTCACCTCATCGGGCACATTGGACTGGATCACTGCGTTTTGGAAGAATTCGATCATCTGACACTGCCCAAAATATAGCTCCGACCGGTGAATGTAAACCTAGCAAATGGTTAGGACTGCATTAGCCCGAGGCGTCATCAGGCGCGGATTGGAACTGAAGGTTATGCAAGTATTTGTAATGGCCCGACTTGGCCAACAATTCGTCGTGGGTCCCTTCCTCGATGATAATTCCCTCCTTGAGCACGAGAATCTGGTCGGCGTTCTGGATGGTCGACAGCCGGTGGGCGATGGCGAACACCGTCCGGCCCGCCATGAGCGTATCGATGGCGGCTTGAACCGCCCGTTCGGCCTCGGTGTCGAGCGCATTGGTGGCTTCGTCGAGAATGAGAATCGGGGCGTTGCGGTACAGCGCCCGGGCAATGGCGAGGCGTTGTCGCTGTCCGCCCGAAAGCCGTACGCCTTTGTCACCAATGACCGTGTCGTAGCCTTCCGGCATTTCGAGAATGAAGTCGTGGGCATTCGCGCGGCGCGCTGCCTCTTCGATGCGTTCGTCCTTGGGTTGCTGGGTGTCCGGGCTACCGTAGGCGATGTTGGCGCGGATGGTGTCGTGGAAGAGAAAGGTGTTTTGCGAGACCACGCCAATCTGGCTGCGCAGGGAGGCGAGCGAGTACTGGCGGATGTCGCGGCCATTGATGGTGACCTGTCCGGAGACCACGTCGTAGAAGCGAGGGAGCAAGCTGACGAGGGTGGTTTTGCCGCTGCCGGACCCGCCGACCAGCGCGATGCATTGGCCTTGCGCGACATCAATGTTGATATGATCCAGCACCGGACCTTCGCCGTAGCTGAAGCCGACATTTTCGAAACCGATTTCGCGGATCGGACCGTCCAGTTCTAAGGCGTTCGGGTCATCCGTGATGTCGCGTGGCGTGTCGAGTAGTTCGAACACGCGTTCGGCGGCGGCGTTGCTGTTCTGGATCGTCATGTGCACGCGGCTGAGCTTTTTGATCGGCTCGTACATCAACACCACGGCGGCGGCGAACGCGAAGAAATCGCCGATCGGCATCTTGGCCTTGAACACCCAGAGCAGGGCGAGGGCGAGGCCGGCTAGAGTCAGCACTTCCATAATGGGTTGCGACATGGCGCGGTAGCGCACCATTTTCATCAGGCGTTTGTACACCGCGAGGCTTTCCGTTTGGAACTTGCCGCGTTCGATCTCTTCGCTGCCGAACGCGCGCACGACATCGGCCCCGCCAATGTTTTCGGTGAGCACTGACATCAACCCGGCGAGCTTCTCTTGGTTTTGGCGTGAGTAACGTTTCACTTTCCGACCCAGCAGCACGACCGGAATCACGCAGGCGGGAACCACCACAAACACGATGACCGACATCTTCGGGAATTTATAAATGACATAGCCAAGGGCACCCATCAGCGCGAAAGGTTGGCGGACCAGGTCGCCGAGGGTGTTGGAAACTGCTTGCTGGACGATGGTGGTGTCGTTGGCCACGCGCGAGATGATGTCGCCAGCTTTCTGCTTCGAAAAATAGCCGAGGGAGAGGTTTTGCAACTGGTCGAAACAGGCATCGCGTAGGTCGGTAACGACACGATAGCCGACGGAATGGATCGCCAGAATAGAGCAATATTGCCCGATACCGCGTAGCAAGCCGATCAGGGGAAACAGAAGGGCCACGGACAACACCGCGGACCACGTCGTGTTTTCCGGCTGGAAAACGCGATCAAGCACCTCGCGGACAATCGCCAGCAAGGCAAACACGGAGCCCCCGAACAGGATGCCGAAGGCGAGACCACTGGCTAGACGCCAAGGATAGTTGAAGGCATAGCTCAGCAGGCGGCGGTACGTTCCAGATTGTAGATTCACGTCGGCAACTGAGTCATCCGCATTCGGAGTTACAAGAACAATTCGATCGGCGGAAGACGCGCACACTACATGTGGGGCAACAAGCCGGACGAAAGGACAAAAACTTCACGGCGGTTCAAAGCTCACCTCCTCATCAGACTGTGCCAATCTCGTCGATTGTATCCCGCCTTGGCAAAAATGAGAAGGCTGCCTGCCACTGACGACGCTTCAGTTGATACGTCGTTTCCGGCGTCTCCCTCGGATTCTCTGATCTTTCGTAAGTTTCCGGTAATTTGACTAGCCACTTTCGACAGGTTGGCACGGCCCATGCGTCCCTATTGGATATCTAACAGGATGAAGCACATGAAAACCCGTTCGCAACTACACACAATTTGGACCCCTTTTGGCATTTTGTCACTTCTCCTCATACTGGGATCTGGTGTGTCCCTTTCAAAAGAATTTGAAGGAGACCTGTCCACCTTTCAGCTTGATCCGACCTTGGTTGTGAACCTTCCCTCCACCGGTGCGTTCGACTATTCCGGGGTGACCCACGTGCCGCACTGGAACGCCTACCTCATTGTCGACAATAAAACCGGTTCGATCTATGAATACGACGATCAAACCATGTTCTACCGCCGCCGGGTGTTGTTGGGGATCAACATCGCCGATGTCGAAGGCATCAGCTGGATGTATGGGGAGCGCTTCGCCTTGTCGGACGAAGCCTTCGACGAGATCATCGTGGTGGAGATCTCCACGAGCACCACCTTCTTAACCGAATCGGACGAACAGTACCGGATCTCCACCGACATCTTGCCGAGTGACAACAAGGGGCTCGAAGGGGTCGCGTTTGATCGGAACACCGCAGGAACCACCGACGAGGCCTTCTACTTTGTAAAAGAAAAGCCCCCGACCCTTTATCATCAAACGCAGTCCGGGGTGTCCAACGTCGTCGATCTGAGTTCCCTGATGTTGGATGCCGCTGGCGTTGCCATGTGCCAGGCTGACGAATCCGTGTACGTTCTCAGCGAGGAGAGCCAGTCGGTCTGCCGTTTCGACCTTGCGGGTGTGTTTAAAGAAGACCGTTCCATTGCCGGTCTGTTTGCCCAGCCGGAGGGTATCGATATCTCGGCTGACGGTTTGACCTTGGTGATTGCCGGCGAATCTCGGCAGATCGGCGCCTTTAGCCGTCCCGTCCCGCCGGCACCCGAACCCCAGCCCGACCCCGAGCCCGAGCCCGAGCCCGAGCCCGAACCCAAACCGTCAGAAACCGATCCGGAACCCGAGCCTGAGCCCGTGAGCAATACAGTGGTCACGGTTTCCGTCGCCGTCTCTTCCGCCAAGGATGATGCCGAACTTCGCTATCGCCTCTCGCTCGGCAGTTCGGATTTGGATCTTGGCCAGAAAACATCGCTCGTTCGCTTTACCGGGCTGGCTATTCCTCCCAACGCAATCCTTCGTTCGGCCTCGCTGTCGTTCACTGCGCGTCGTTCGGGAACGCGCAGGACGATCACGGAAATCCGCGGCATCGAACGGAACCCGTCGGTTGATTTTGGAACCCGTTGCAGTGGCGCCTTGGGCGAGTATCCCACGGCTGCCGCAATGCCATGGACCTTGGGCAAATGGAAGGCCGGTGATGCGGCCGTGTCGCCCGACCTCTCCGCGATCGTTCAAGAACTCGTCGATGGCCAGACGACGACCATCACCGCGCTCGGATTTCGCTTGGCAGCCCAGCGCGGCAAGCGTGAGGCGGTATCTTACGATGGCTCGCCGGCCGCGGCACCTCGGTTGTTGCTGACCTTTGAAGTTCCGCCGAGTATTCCGATGCCGGCGGTGCCTGAGGGCTCGACCGAAGAAATCAAGACGGCGACTCAAGAAACGACGACCGTATTTCAACGCGAACGCCGTCAGCGGATCGCGGTCCCCATTATCGCCGGAGGCGACGATGCAGAGGCCAAATATTTCATCCATTCAAGCTCCGTCGATTTAGATCTCGGACAGCAACACAGCGCTCTTCGCTTTCGCGATCTGGGACTCCCGCCTGGGGCCCGGGTGCGGTCGAGTCAGATCGAAATGACAGCTCGTCGTTCGGGCGTCGTCGCAACCGATGTCACCGTGGAAATTTCCGGATCGACCCGCCCCGGCGGATTTCGAGATCGGCGTAATATCTTCACCGGCGAAGGCCTCGCGGGTCCGGTTCAGCCTTGGTCGATTGAGTCGTGGAACGCAAATCAACGCTACCGCACGCCGGATATTGCGGCGCTGCTGGCCCATTGTATTCATGCCGATTCGTGGCAGTTGGGGCAGGATGTCGCGCTGTTGTTGCGCGCGAAAAACGGTCAGCGCGAAGCGAGCACATTCGAGCAAGGGGCTCATCAAGTGCCGGTGTTGCATGTCGAATTTGATCTGCCGCCGGTGATCCGTTCGGGATCGTTCGGCGCGCAAACATTCGACTTCACGCCGTGGAGCGAAACCGATGTGATTGGCTTCCGTTTGCGTGCGGGCGGGCGTGAACTCGGCGCCGAACAAACGTCGAGCGGCTATACCTTTCCGGTCGTAGACATACCCGAAACCGTCGAGCTACTGGTCGACTATGACGCCGGCACCGAACTGGTCCGGGTTCGTCGCGGCGCACCGGTCGGAGGCCTCGTCGTGACCGCTCAAGGACCCGGCGAATTCACGACGGCCAACGGCATCAACAGCTGGATGATTACTGACTTTCCTCGTCCACCCGAAGTCCTCGATGTAACTGACCCGGATGCGCCGGTGCGGATTTTGGGCGAGTTGATCGAACTCGACGGGTCCTTCGGCGTGTATTTCAGCGTCGAGTCCGGGCGGTCGATCCGCGTGATCGAGTAGGCCATTCTTCACTCGACGAGTGGGCCTCGGTTTTCTTTATTGGAAGCCGAAATCTCAAAGGCCCACTTATGACTGAAAAAATCGAATCCAGCATGCAGGAAGACCGTCGCTTCTTGCCCTCCGACGCGTTTGTCGGCAACGCCCGCATCAAAACCCCCGAAGCCTATCAAGCGATGTACCAGCGGTCGGTCGACGAACCGGAAGCGTTCTGGGGCGAGTACGCCGAGTCCGAACTGGAATGGATGCAGAAGTGGGACAGCGTTCTCGAATGGGACTGGTCGAATATCGGCACCAAGGAAGGCCCGTACACCGAGTGGTTCAAGGGCGGCAAACTCAACGTCAGCGTCAATTGCATCGACCGCCACGTCGCCGCCGGCAAGGGCGAACGCGTGGCGCTGATCTGGGA
>ENA-ORXR01000618-ORXR01000618.1-marine-metagenome-genome-assembly--contig:-NODE-618-length-45813-cov-38.291477_pt1 | contig 45813 bp, 28 predicted proteins | sample MGYA00237866_ERZ511479 | MGnify/ENA metagenome assembly ERZ511479
GTCGTAGAATTGCCTGCGGCATCAGTTACGGTATATGTTACCGTTGTTGTACCTAAATCAAATGTATTACCCGAAATATAATCAGAATCTAAAGTCAAATTACCGGGACAGTTATCATCCGTCACCGGATCATCCCATGTTGCTTGAGCAGTACAAGTCCCCGGATTTGTATTAATGACAATATCAGCCGGACAAACGATGCTTGGAGCTTCATTGTCTTCTACCGTAATATCGAATGTACATGCAGACATATTGCCTGCTGCATCAGTCACTTCAAAACTAACAGTAGTCGTACCGAGTGGGAAGATGTCACCTGAATTGTGACTTTGAGCAGTGACCATTGCACCACAATTATCTAATATTTGTGGCGGGTCAAAATCAACAACTGCTTCACAAGTGGCAGGGTCGGTAGAAACTACTAAGTCAAGTGGACAAGCGACTGCCGGACTTTGAGTATCGGCTACCAATACTTCAAATGAACAAGTTGTTGTATTGCCGGAAGCATCCGTAGCGGTATATGTTACGGTAGTAGAACCAATAGGGAAGGTCATACCGGGAGTATGCGTTGCGTCGGTAATAGTAGCTCCGGGACAGTTGTCCGTAAGCGCAGGAATTGTCCAATTTGCTACTGCATCACAATTGCCGGAAGCAGGAACTTTTACATTGAAAGGACAATCAAATTCAGGAGCTTCAAGGTCTTGAACTGTAACATTGAAGCTACAATCAGTTGTGTTGCCTGCTGCATCGGTAGCTGTGTATGATACGATTGTCATACCGACAGGGAAGCTATCACCCGGATTGTGCGAAGCAGCAGTGATGGATACTCCTGCACAATTGTCCATTGGAACTGGAATAGACCAGTTGGCTACTGCGGCACATTCGCCTCTGTCAACAGCTATGGTAATATCACCTGGACATGCAATCGTCGGATTTTCCATATCCAACACCAAGACTTCAAAGCTGCAAGTTGTTTGATTACCTGAAGCATCAATGGCGGTATAGGTTACAGTAGTAGAGCCTAAGTTAAAGAAATTACCGGACATATGCGTGCTACTGCTAATTTGAGCAGTGCAATTATCTGTAAGTGTTGGAGCATCCCAAGTTACCGTAGCACCTTGGCAAGAACCCGGATCGGTTGAGACCGTCACATTGGCAGGGCAAGTCAATACCGGGGTTTCGGTATCATTTACCCTTACCCCAAAACTACAACTTGTCGTATTACCTGCTGCATCTTCTATATCATATGTAACGATAGTCGTTCCGATGGGAAAGAAGTCGCCCGGATTGTGGGTACTTCCTGTCACGGTTGCGCCCAGGCAGTTGTCAATAGGTGAAGGTGGAGTCCATGTTGCATTAGCTCCACAAGCACCTGCGTCATTATTCACTGTAATGTTTTGAGGACAAATGATCTGCGGGTCAGTAACATCAATAACGTGTACATAAAAAGTACAGGTCGCAGTATTGCCATAAGCATCCTCAGCTGTGTACGTTACAAAAGTAAAACCGAGTGGAAAAATATCGCCGGGATCGTGCGTAGCACTCGTAATCATTGCGCCTGTGCAGTTGTCATTTACGGCAGGGTCGGGCCAAGAAACAGACGCTACACAAGCCCCCGGATCGCTGGAGACTGTAATGTTTGCAGGGCAAGACAGCGTGGGACTCTCATTGTCCACTACAATGACGTTAAAGTTACATGTGACGTCGGTTACACCGTTTGAAGCGGTGTAAGTCACTGTGGTTGTACCTACCGGAAAGGTATCACCGGGATCATGGCTACTGAAAACAATGGAGTAACCTGCACAGCCAGACCCTAACGAGGGAGTAGCCCAACTCGCTTCTTGTGTGCATTTGCCGATACTTGCAGCTACGAGTACATCGTCGGGGCAGGTAAATTCACACTGCGCGTGACTGACATTTGTAAATGCAAAAAACGCCATGAATACCAGTAGATACGTATGACATTTTAGCACAAGCCGAGTGTTAAATGATTGTGTAAAACATGAACTTTTCATAAGCACGTTAAAAATTTAATTGAATTAAGTATTAGAGTTGTTGCGTTGGATGTTTGAATTTTATAATTTATAATTATGTGATAAATGAAGTCACTTCACCATGTGGTTAGGACACCGAAATGAGATTCAGTCACATTGAAAAATTGCAAAATAATGGTACAGTCTTACATTTAAAATGTAAGTGGTAGTGGGTGTAGCGAGTTTAGGTGTAATCTGTGTGTGTAAGGAAAATCTTGGGTTTGTATTGTTTGTGTGATAATCACAAATATAGGCATTATATATGAAACAACTAGCGAAAATTCTTAATTTTTTTAATAGATAGAAATGATTGATAATTAAGTTGTTATAAGAAAGAATTATAATTTAAAATAATGTATAATAATAAAAATAAATTTGTTTTGCGTTCATTGTTTATCGACTGCATCATTGTTCTTTGTACCGGTGTATAGATCGAAACGATGGAATTTGCACTCCAATCGACCGTTAAATAGTTGATATTTCTTAGAAGGGCGCAAGCCCACATTTTTGAGGGCTTGTTTATTGGAACTGATAATCCATGCCTCGTAGCCGGCATAATATTTTTTCATCGTATCACCGATGTTTTTATAAAAATCCAAAATGTCATCTTCATGATATCTTTCGCCGTAAGGCGGATTCATCATCAAAACACCATTTTCATATTTTGGAGAATTTTTGAAAAAATCCTTTCGCGATACGCGTAGTTCTTCAAATGCCGGTAAAATCATATTGCCCCGCGCCATATCCACAGTCTTACTCGCTATATCGGCTGCGACAATTGGGTGTTCGAGTGGGCGTTGTGCTGCTTTGGCTTCCTCTTGAATATTGCGCCAAAGCGTGTGGTCATAATCTTTCCATGATTGAAAACCAAATTGCTTACGATACGCTCCGGCTGCGATATTTTGTCCTATTAATGCCGCCTCACAAACAATTGTTCCTGCGCCACACATCATATCACAAAACGGACGTTCTCCATGCCAACCACTCAACATAATCATTCCTGCTGCCAAGACTTCATTTATCGGTGCGCGATGTGTCTTGGTACGATATGCCCGTTTATGCAAGGATGTCCCCGAACTATCCAACAAAACCGTACAATTTCGTTCCGAAATATGTACATGAATTCGCAAAGTAGGTTCATCCACATCAATCGACGGGCGTTGATGAAAATGTTTCCTGAATTGGTCAACAATTGCATCTTTCGCCTTGTACATCACGTACTTACTGTGTGTGAAGTAATCCGAATACACCGTCGTATCTATAGCAAAGGTGTCTGTTTTATCCATGTATTTCGACCAATTGATGGACTGAATACTACGATAAAATTGATGCTCATTTCGCGCCTCAAAACGATGAATCGGCATCAGCACTCGCAGTGCTGTCCGCAAGTGCAAATTGGCTCGATACATCAACTGCTTATCGCCTTCGAATGACACCGCCCGCTTTAGTTTTTGGATGTTTTCCGCCCCCAAATTCTCCAACTCTTTTGACAGTACATCTTCCAAGCCGAATAGCGTTCGTGCAATATATTCCTGTGATTTTTTCATAAAACGATGCAAAGGTACGAACTTTTTGTTTCGCGGTTGGTTAATTCGTGTACTCGTTATTCGTGTACTCGTTAATTCGTATATTTGCCGCGAATAACGAGTACACGAATAACGAATCCACGAGTACAACAAATAACGAATAAACGAATAAATGTTTCACAAAATAAAAGTTAGCAAAGTACACCCCGAAACACATGACACTGTTTCATTAAGTTTCGAAATTCCGGAGGATTTAACGTCCACATTTAAGTACAAACATGGGCAGTATCTTACATTGCGATTTCAATTAGATGGGCAAGAAGTGCGTCGCGCATATTCATTTTCGAGTAGCCCGGCAGTAGATAGTGTGCCTACGGTGACAGTGAAGCGCGTCGATAAAGGTTTGGTTTCAAATTATATAAATGACAATATCAAAGCGGGGGATACGATAGAAATTATGTCTCCAAAAGGGCGGTTTACGACCAAATTGAATTTGGAACAACAAAACAATTATTATCTCTTTGGTGGCGGAAGCGGCATTACACCTTTAATGTCTATTCTCAAAACCGTGTTGGAAGAAGAGCCTAAAAGCAACATTTATTTATTGTATGGTAATCGTGATTTGGAATCCGTTATTTTTAAAAATGAACTGGACAAATTGCAAACACACTATGCCGGACAATTGAATGTTGAATATGCCCTCGACAATCCACCCAAACAAAAAGAAGGCGGCTTGATGGGGATGTTTAAGAAAGCGAAACTTGACTGGGAAGGCTTAGTCGGACCGATTGACGGTACAAAAATCAAAAATTTTCTTGAAAAACACCCGACTCGCGATAAAGAGAGCCAATACTTCATCTGCGGACCCGGTGGCATGATGGAAGCCACCAAAGCCGCCTTGCAAAAACTCAATGTGGACGACAAAAAAATCCATATCGAAGTATTTAGCAGTGTTCAGTTGCCGCATGAACCCAAAACGGCTGCTGCGTCGGTTGCTACCGGTTCTACCAACCAAGTAGCTGTGCATATCAACGGCAAAAAAATCGACATCAGTGTAGGCGAAAAAGAAACTATCGTAGAGGCGATGATGCGCCTCAAGCTCGACCCGCCATACTCCTGCCTTAGCGGTGCATGTGCAACGTGCATGGGCAAAGTCCTTAACGGGAAAGTGGAAATGGATGCCTGTTTTGCCCTTGACGACGGTGAAGTGGCAGAGGGTTTTGTATTGACTTGTCAGTCGCGCCCCGTGGCACCGCAGACGGAAATTACATTTGATATTGATTAAATGCAGTCTATAGTTGATAGTCCGTAGTCCATAGGCAACCGTGAGATAAAACGCTACATTTATTATGGACTACGGACTATCAAATAAAATAATGCAACAATATTGCATGTACGGATATTTAGTCGTACATTTGCAACATCATTGCAAAAACAGCAAAATTTCAATTATGCCGCGTCCTCATTTTAATTTAGATATTCTCGGAATGGTACTTTCACTCGCTTGCGCGGTGCATTGTGCGCTTGTGCCTTTGGTGCTGATGTTTGGTGCATTGACGGGATTGCATTTTTTGGCTGACCCGATGATAGAGCATACCGTTATTTTTGGGAGTATGTTCGTCGCGGCAGCTTCATTGATTCCGCATTACTTTCATCACAAACGTAAGGAGGTACTCATCGTTGCGACGACGGGCTTTGCGTTGATATTTATCGGACATTCGCTCGGTATGGTGTGGCTGCACACTGTATTAATGGTGGCAGGCGGTACAGCGATTGCTATTTCTCATTTATTGAATTTGAAATATTGTAGAACGATACATGAATAGTAATTTTGAATGAGTGTCTCGATAGCCATCGGGATTGAATGACTTAAAAAACACCGATAACCCAATAAAAAATGTCTACATTTGCGCGACTTTTTTACTAAAATTCGCCTAAATTATGCCTTCTTCTTCACAAGTTTTTCCCACAAATACCGCTAATCTTTTTGATACCATTCAGGAAATGGAACACGAACAGGTGATGTTCTGCTACGACCCGCCAACGGGTTTGAAAGCTATCATTGCCGTGCACAATACCGTTCTCGGTCCTTCACTCGGAGGTACACGAATATGGAGTTATGCCACTGATAGCGAAGCAATTACAGATGCGCTGCGTCTATCAAGAGGAATGACTTACAAAGCTGCTATTTCGGGCTTAAATCTTGGCGGCGGGAAAGGTGTTATCATTGGTTCGCGCGATAATAAAAGCGAAGCACTTCTGCGTCGTTACGGTCAATTTGTTGATAGCCTCAATGGAAAGTACCTCACTGCAGAAGATGTCGGAATGACTGCAAAAGACATGGAATACATCGGCATGGAAACCGATTTTGTTACGGGATTGCCCGAACACATGGGCGGTAGCGGAGAGCCTTCCATCGTGACTGCTTATGGTGTTTATATGGGTATGAAAGCGGCTGCAAAAGAAGTGTTTGGTAATGATAATTTAGAAGGGAAATCAGTTGCAATACAAGGTGTGGGGAGCGTGGGCGAGCATTTATTAGAATTATTGCACAAAGAAAATGCAAAACTCGTGATTACTGATATTAATGAAAATCGCTTGCACAAGATGTCCGATAAATACGGCGCACAAGTAGTCGGATTAAACGAAATTTACGACCAAAATGTCGATATCTTCTCTCCTAATGCGCTTGGAGCAGGTTTGAATGACGACACTATCCCGCGCCTCAAATGCAAAGTCATAGCCGGTGCCGCCAATAATCAATTAGCTGATGAAACAATACATGGCAAAGCATTGACAGACAGGGGAATACTCTATGCACCCGATTTTCTTATTAATGCCGGTGGCATCATCAATATCTATTCGCGGGACCTGCAAGGCGGCACACTTGCCACTGCTAAAGCTATTGCCGAAGACATTTATCCGCGTACATTAGCCGTCATCAAAAAGGCGCAGGAAAATGGTGCCACTACGCACGAAGCCGCCCTTCAAATGGCACAAGAACGTATTGATGCGATTGCGAAATTGAGGTAAGTCCGTAGCACGGTGCTTCCAGCCCGTGCATTGCGTATATTATGCGTTCCTAACGCGACACGGGCTGGAAGCACCGTGTTACGGCAACACCTCCCCAACCACAAAAATACTTCCCCCAACAAACACGAAATCATCTACATGTGCCTGTTCTTGTGCCACCTGTAGCGCATCAGGCACACTCGCATACGCCCGCGCCTGCAAGCCTATCTGCACAAATTTCTCCGTCAACTTTTCCGCATCCATTCCACGCGGAATATCGGGTTTGGCAATGTAGTAAGTCGCATCTTTTGGGAGTAATTTAATCACCTTTTCATGGTCTTTATCGCTGACCATTCCAATGACAATATGTAACTGTTGATAGGGTAGGGTAGCGAGTTGATTCACAACTGCGCTAATACCTGCGGTATTGTGTCCACTATCACAGACTGTCAATGGTTTTTCGGAAATGACTTGCCATCTGCCGATGAAATTAGCAAGCGATTTTACCTGTTGCAATCCTTTAATTTTTGATTTCTCATTCGTAATTATCCTTTCCTCAGTTAGAATTTTCTCACTTATTAAAACACCACATAAATTTTTTGATTGATAATTTCCGTAGAGGTCAGTTTGTAAAATATAGCCTCTCGCGCCCCCTAAAGGGGAGTCCACGCGCTTGTCGGAGTCGAAGTGGGCGGACTTCCCTTTAGGGGGCGCGGGAAGGGGTAGGAGGGGGCAGACCTCATAAATATTTCCCATTAACGAAATTTCTTTTTCTATTATATCAAAATAATCAGGTGCGAAATAAATAGGAGCATTACGCTCGGCGGCAATTTGCTCAAAAACATGCGCGACTTCTTCCTGACGTTCACTAATTACGACGGGCGTATTGGGCTTGATGATACCCGCTTTTTCGGCGGCGATTTCCGGCAAAGTATTGCCCAAAAATTGCTGATGGTCGTAACTGATATTCGTGATGATGGATAAGATGGGGGAGAGGATGTTGGTAGAATCGAGGCGTCCGCCCAAGCCCGTTTCGATGACGGCTATATCTACTTGGCTTTCAGCGAAGTACTGAAACGCCATTGCCACTGTAATCTCAAAAAACGAAGGTCGAATCTGCTCGAAAAGCGATTTATTTTTCTCCACAAAATCCACTACAAACTCTTCGGTAACGTATTGCCCGTCTATCTTAATGCGCTCTCTGAAATCGCGATAGTGTGGGGAAGTGTAAAGCCCCGTTTTTAGCCCATCGGTCTGCAAAATAGCGGAAAGCATATGTGCTGTGGAGCCTTTGCCATTCGTACCTGCGATGTGTATGGATTTGAATTTGTGGTGTGGATTGCCGAGGGCTTCGCAGAGGGCGGTGATGTTGCGAAGGTCTTTTTTCATGGCTGCCGCGCCTACGCGCTGGTACATGGGCAGTTGGGTGTAGAGGTAGTCAAGAGCAAGTTCAAGTGTCAAGTTCAAGTTCAATTAAATCACAAAAGCGGCGGGTTTATTGATTTTGAAAAATAAAACGTTCCATTGATTCGCGGCGGGTTAAAACCCACCGCTTTTGCGAACCTAACGCACATATCACAAAAGCGCAGGGTTTCAACCCTGCGAGTGTGGAACGAATAATTATTCAATACCAATAAACCCGCCGCTTTTGTGATACGTGATTGATTTATTTTTTACAAAAAAATTATTCTACAGTAAATGTAAAAAGAATAGAGCCACACTGCTCGCGCCGTGCGTTATTTTTGCTGAATTGAAATTCTTTAGCTTTGTTTTCGGCAAGTTCAATGATGTCGGTATTGGTAATCGTAGAGCCTTGCGCCGTACTTTTCGCGCTCGTGACGCGCCCCTCGTTATCCACGCAAATTTTGACCCGGACTGTGCCTGCTTCGTTGCTGTTCTCATCTACATTTGGTCGGTTGACCACGGAGCGTCCTGCCAAATCAATGCCTTCTCCGGCTTCGCCTTTCCCGCTTTGTCGGGTATCAAGATTTTCGGCATTTGGGTCGCCGTCGCTGCTGCCTTGATTGCCTGTTTCGCCGTTATCACCTTGCGAATTGCTGTTATTTTGTCCCGGAAAACCGAATTTTTCCTTTGCTTCCTCTTTTTTACGAGCGATTTCATCGGCTTTGCGTTTGGCTTCTTCTGCTTTCCGTTTTGCCTCAGCTTCGGCTTTCTTTTTTTCTTCTTCTATACGTTTGCGTTCTTCCTCTTTTTTACGTTGTTCGGCTTCTGCTTTTTGGGCGGCATCTTCTTTGGCTTTTTTATCGTCTTTCTTTACGCTTGGCGTATCGGCATTATCATCCGTGACAACTTCTTTTTTGACAATAGGTGCGGGTGTTTCGCGAGGTTTTGGTGTGGGCGGTGTCGGATTATTGGAAGTTGTCGAAGCATCGGCAATTGGTTCGGAAGGTGCTGACGGTTCGGAAGAAGCGCCGGGTGTGGCATCTTCTACAAGTGGTTGCTCGTCGCCTTGCCCGGTGTCGGTGTACCCGAAATTAATAATGATACCTTCCTGACCCACAGGCGGCAAGGATGTGATGAAAGGAAACACCAACAAAATCAATAGAAAAAGATGAATAATAACAGACAACTTCAACCCGCGTTTGCGGTGTTGTTCCTCCTCTTCGGTGCGTTTGGCACTGATGAGCGGACTCGGCAGATTATCCACCGTAAGTTGTTGTATTATTTTATCAAACATGGTTTTGGTGATTAGTGATTGGTTGATTGGTGATTAGTTAAATGGTATTATCAGAACGAACGAAAAATTGTTTTGATAATGTGTAATACGTTGATTTTTAGGAAGCGTACTCGTCGGATATTTTTGAAATATAAAGATACCTCACATCTTTTCGGTTGCGCGAGTTGGCTGACATTTTGCAAATGGCAGACAACAGCATTTTTGTATTTTATTGAAAATTAAGTATTTTATATATTTGTAAAATTTTAAATAAAAAAAATAAAATAAGTAATTCCGTTTGCTAAACTTTTCAAGTTTCGTAAACGTGGGCGAAGAACAAAAATTTGTAATTAGCTGAAAATCAATGCGTTGCTTCTCCGATAGCTATCGGAGTACGAAACTTGAAAAGTTTAGCAAACGGGGCATTTAAAGATGTGTGGTCTCCCGACAGCTACAAACATTTTTATCTTATTATTTTTTAATAAATTTAAAATCAATAAAATACGAAAAAATTATGTTGGTTTCGCGTCCTATAAATTTATATTTTACATTTCAAAAAATAAAAATTACTACCTAGGCTCAGTAGCCAATATCGCCCCAATTTTCATGGTCAATGCCATATCCATGACTTCGACAACATATTTTATAGGTGTATCTTCTTCCGTATTAATAACGACAGTTACTTTCTTAGGGTCGGCAGCGTTACGGACATCCGCACGGACTTTTCGCTTCAATTCTGACAATTTTACCGGTGTAGTTTCATGGTAATATTGCCCGTTTTTCTTAATCGAAACAGAAACTGTCGCGGGAGCCACTGTCTGCGAACTTGAACTCGGTAGCTTCAAATTCAAAGCATTCGGACTGACCAATGTAGAGGTCAACATAAAAAATATCAACAGCAAGAAAATAATATCCGTCAAGGACGACATACTAAATTCCGCACTTACTTTATTTCTCTTTTTTAAACCCATTATTTTAATGGTTAATGGTTAATGATTAATGATTAATGGTCACCCGTTTTCGCGAAGCGAAAACCCAAATTAACCATTAATCATTAACCATTAACCGTTATTAATTAGCTGGTTCTTGGAGTAAATCCAGAAATTCGAGGGAAGTGGCTTCCATATTGAAAATCACTTTATTGACGCGTGATACGAGATAGTTGTACCCGACATATGCGAGAATCCCGATAAAAAGCCCGAAGGCTGTGGTCAAAAGTGCTTGATAGATACCTCCCGCGAGTACGTCGGGCGTGACGTTTTCTTGTGTCGCCATCTCGTAGAATGCAGAAATCATACCCGTTACGGTACCAAAGAAGCCAATCATAGGGGCAGCACCTGCAATGGTAGCGAGGGTGGACATACGATTTTCGAGGCGTGCGACTTCTAAGTTACCGACATTTTCGACGGCGGTTTGGATGTCGCTCAATGGTCTGCCGATACGCAGCAAGCCCTTTTCAATCATATTTGCCACCGGTGTATCGGTACTCTGGCACAGACCACGCGCCGTTTCGATAGCTCCCGTTTTGACATTTGAGCGAATTTTTGCCATGAAACTTTCATCTACTTTAGCAGCTTTTGAAATGGTCATGCTGCGCTCAAAAAAGATATAAAATCCAATAATTGACAATAATAACAAAATAGCAATAATCGCCATACCAAGCGGACCACCCTGCAATATCAGTTCGATTAAGCTAAAAGATTCGCCTTCTACGGCAGCATCCTGAAAGAAAAGTAATATCATTTTAACGTGTTGTTGTTTTGATGAGTTGTGGAGTTGATGAGTCGTTGAATTGTTGTACATTATATTGTCAACAACTCGTCAATTCGTCAATTCGTCAACTCGTCGAAAATTCGCTCGCAAAATAGGGATTGCCTATAATAAATGAAAGTATTTTGACGGGTAATTAACGGAGAGACACCATTAATTAGTGTGAAATGCAGCTTTGTAAGCTACAATTTAGGAAAATTTTAATAATTTGTACAATATTTGTTACATCAATCACATTTAAACTCAAACAAAAAGAAATATGGGGATTAGAATATTTGTTATTTGCACGACCTTTTTATTTGTGACATCACTTTTGGCGCAAGAAGTAAAACAAGATAATAGCGTTTGTAAAGTCAATTCCAATTCAGCGGGGGATGAAAAAAGTAATTCACAGTATTTGTATCAGTTGATGAGACAAAAAAGACAACCATCAGCGACGGGTGGCGGCAGGGCGATATCAAGGTCGTGGGAGAGAAAAATTGTTTTTCCTTTGCGTATCGGATTTATTCAGCATCCTAATAAAAAGGGAAGTACACGGCAATTTGCAATTAGTCGCACGATTGATATCTTAAATGAAGCCTTTAGTGTGGCAAATATCGAATTTTATATAGCACAAATAGATATTATACCTTCTGATTTGAGAATCGGGGATTTGCAAGTTGGTGCTTATGATATTTATGACCAGTTTTCAAAAGAACATGATGTGGATGATGTGATTAGTCTCTATCTTTTTGATTATGACGACCAACTTTGCAAAGAAAGCAGTGGCGGGGTGAGTTGTGGACGCACAGGTGGTTTTTCATACATCCTTTCTAATCGAACAAGCAATATTGTATTGAGCAAATTTGACCTTGAAGACCATAAAGTCGTGGTGCATGAGTTTGGGCATTTCTTTGGTTTGTATCATACATTTGAACGTGACCAATTTGGAAAAGAAGCCGTAACCGGAGAAAATTGCGCCAATTCGGGAGATATGATTTGTGACACACCCTCTGACCCCGGACCCGTTTATGAGGTTTATGTTAATTATTCTAAATGCCGTATGATAGGCTACACAGATACCGATACCGATATAAATTATTCGCCTTTGATTAGCAATTATATGTCGTATTACAAACCCTGTTTTATGAGACAATATACTTTTACACCAATGCAATTGGAGGTGCTACGTGCGGCAGCAGAATCGCCTTTGCGGATGCGTTTTCAAGAACGGTAATGTTGTCAAATTAAATGAATGTAAAATATCAAATTTAAAATATAAAAGTTGTAGGACTCCGTCATTCGTTGGAACAGGCGCGGGGTGAACGTATTTTTTTCGTATTTTACTGATTTCAAGGTTATTAAAAAATAATAAAATAAAAATGTTTGTGTGTATATTACACGCACTTTTATATTTTACATTAATTTCACTTTCAAAATAAAAGTGTCCACTAATTTCTAAATATGCTAAATATTTCCCCTCAAAAACTACTCTACATGAGAAAAAATATTTTTTGTAATATGAATTGAAATTGGAACTTGAATCTGCCCTAAAACTCGCCTTGCATTTTCAAAATGCAAGGCGAGTTTTAGGGCAGATTCGAAGGCTCATATTATGATTTTAAATTTTTCTCATGTAGAGAACTCAAAAACCTAAAAAAGAACCGTCATTCCGCATCAAGTTTGGAATGACGGTTTACTTTTTGGTTTTTTTATTCTTTCAACACAATCTTCTTCACCGCTTGCCCTTTCTCCGTCTGCACCCGCACGAAATACGTCCCGGCTGCTGCATGTCGAATATTGACAGGTTGCACAAAGTAGCTTTGCGTGTTTGCGCTTTGATAAATTCGTTGTCCTAAAGTACTGAAAATCGAAATATCAGCCTCTTGCGTAATATCAAATTTCACATCAATCACAAACTCACCGTCAGATGGATTCGGATAAATGTCAAAATTAGCGAGGTGTTCGAGATTGATGACGTTGGTAAATTGGTCAACTGATACACTGCCCGAAGTGTTACAGCCATTGGCGTCTGTTACCATGACGGTGTAGTTGCCGGGCGGGAGTCCGGTGGCAATTTGGGTCGTTTGTCCGTCACTCCATTGATAGGTGTAAGGCGGTGTACCGCCATTGACATTGACGGCTGCCCAACCGTTGCTGCCGGAGGAAGGCATACTTTCGGGCAGGAGTGTCATCACATTCGGTTCACTAATGCTTGCAGTCGTAACCGCAATACAAGCATTTCCATCCGTAACGACTATCGTGTAATTGCCCGTTGGCAGATTGTTGAGGTCTTCGGTAGTTTCGCCATTATTCCAACTGTACGTGAAAGGGGGCGTACCATTATTAATCGTCAAATCTATCGAACCATCCGTATTGCCATTGCAACTGATATTGCTTTGCGAAGTCATCAGACTTGGTGCATTACTTTCTGCATTAATCGTGAAATTTTGAAGGGTTTCACAACCATTAGCATCTGTAATGGTGATGGAATAGCTGCCATTGTCCAGTCCGCCAACGGTGGGGGTGTTGTCGCTTGTACTCCAAGTATAGTCATAAGGTGTTGTGCCGCCTGAAGGTATTGCCGTAGCTGACGAACCGCTGCTGCTGCAAGCACTTTCATTGATATCTAAGTCCAAATCCATAGGGTTAGGTTCATTAATAACTACTGTTTCGATAGTTGAACAGCCACTTTGTGTAACAGTCACGGTGTATGTACCTGCCGCGAGATTTGAGATAGAAGCCGCCGTAGAATTATTGCTCCATAGATACGTGAAATCTCCCGGCGTAGTGACACTCGCCATACCATTATTATCCCCGAAACAATTAATATCATTTCCTTCTATATCTACAATCAATTCGCCCGAACTCTCTATGGTGATATTTTGTACGGTATTACAACCAGATGCGTCTGTGATAGTTACGGAGTAATCGCCGGGTGGCAAACTTGGATTGGAAACAGCCGGAATCGCAGGATCGTTCCATTCGTAAGTGAAAGGTGCTGCACCGCTTGTGGGCGTGATTTCTGCTGCTCCGTTCGGGCTGCCGCAAAGCGCGTCAGAAGTAGCAACCTCAACCGTCAGCGCACCGCCCGTAGCGGGTACAGTAACAGTCGCAATTTCTTCACAACCGGCAATATCTGTCACAGTAATTGTGTAATCTCCGGCAGGTAAATCTTCTGCTGTAAGGGAGGTTTGTTCGTCTGCATTTTCATCCCAAAGATAGGTGTAAGGTCCGCCTGCACCACCCATGACGATGACACTTGCACTACCGCCACCTGAACAACCGGCAGGCATTATATTCGCCGGAGTGATACTGATTGGCGGACATTCAAATACCTCAAAATACGCGACAATCGTATCACCAAGTTCGGTCATTTCAAAACTGACATTGGGGGCGGTATTATTTGGAGTTAATGCAGAATTAAGTGGTTCCCAATTGATAAAAGTATTGAACCCATCGGGTATAGCTTCAAGGCTCAAAGGCACACCACCAAAGTAATCCGCTTGGTAAGGGTAGGAGAGGGGAATGAGCGTATTGACCTGCACATCACCTGCCCCCGCAGGCTCTACGATAACGGTCAGATTATACGGTCCTTCCACTTCATAACAATCTTCAATACCATCATTAATAATGGTGCATCTCGTATTGATAAAATCTTTTAATTCATCGACATTACTCATCCAACCATTCATGCTGCCTCCCCAACGCGCGACTTGGCGCGGCATTTCAGGTTCTATGCGTTCTATCATTTCATCCAATAAATCAATCATGTAATCGCAGGTAAAATAAGTATTATTCAAATCTGCATAACGATTAATGTATAAAGCGTAAAATGTTTCATTTTCGAGCAATGCGGTCAACATTTCGGTATGCCCTTCAGGGTCGTCAATCGTAGGAGATTCATTGTCGCAAGGGTCGGCATCAGGTGAATCATCGGGAACGCCGGTATAGTTGATATAATGTCCGAATGTGGCATCTAAATCCCACATCGCGTATCGCCATTTGAAGGCGTCGGGGTTGGCTTCCATATCAAGTCCGCGCCACCATGCGGTATTCCAATTGAGCCAATCGGTGCAGACGACATGCGTATTGATGATGATGTAATCGACCAGACTTTGTATGTTCAATTGTTTTTCTACTAAATCATAATTTGAGGCGTCGGTCATATCATTATTGATGATAAATTGGTGGAGTTGGTTCCAGTCGTTGAGCGCGTCGTTGCCGCCGTATTCAGCCCAAGTACCGCCCCATGTTTTGATAAATTGTATGTCGTTGCGCCCCTGATCATAGTAATATTTGGTGTAATCGTTGTCATCTACTTTCTCCCGAATTTCATACACGCCCCAATATTCACCATTTACATATAATATACAAGGCTCATAAGAACGCTCGTCCAGTTCCATTCCTGCCAATTGAGAAAGCGTATGTACGTAGGCATCGCGGATATGTGCGCCGCCGTCTTCAAAAGAATAATTATCATTGGCGGCTGCCTTGAGAATCAGACGTTGAAATTTGTCGCGATTGGTGGTGTTGAACATGTCGAAAATTTCATTTTTCACCGCATAATCATCCCCAAATTGGTCGCGTGCAATGAAGTCGATACCGCGCTGACCGTATGCCCATGAGTCGTTGCCGTGCTTGTTCATTTCACCTGTGGCATCGGCTACGCGGTCACCGTCATCGTCAAATAATTCTAATGAGCCGGGAAAATTTTCAGTCCCACTACCGGGATAACCGCCAAATCCTGCACCATTCAACAAATCATCAACTTCATCTCCTGCAATCGAAATGACTTTTACAGTATGTTCATCATTGACAAAATAAGTATGAAAATCTACAAAACTCGGTGGAATATCATCATTATCACTAATCGCAATGGCTTTTACGACACTCGTAGAAGTGAGTGTAAACGGTTCGGTATATAGCGTTGAACTTGTACTTGGTGGATAGCCGTCTGTGGTGTAATAAATCGTTACATTTTCGTCGGGAGATTCTATAGTCACTTCGACACTTCCGGTGTAAAATCCGGCTTCGGGCGAGAGTACGGGCTTGGAGGCGTAAGGGCGTTTTACATTGGTATTATTGCTATTGGGCGTTGGGTTGAGAAGGACGCCCCACTCATTGCCGCCGTCTATTATACGTCCCCATGAATGTCCATTTTGATTGGGAATGTCAATATCATTACTATCAAGAATATTGCCCATCGGGTCAGCAAAAACCACTTCTTCGCTTGCTCTGGTTTGAGTGATTTTAAATCCTGCATGAATATTGCCTCCCGCGACTTCATCGCGATTAGAACACCAAATCAATAAATGGTCATTGGCAGCGATAGTCGTCCCTGCGGGAAATGCCCATTTGGTTGGGTTGTTTTTATTATCACTCAAATGATAACCCGACAAATCGAAGGGCACTGAATTATTATTATAAAGTTCTATCCAGTCTTCATATTCGCCGTAATTATCGGTATTGGAGTCAAGATTGGCTGCCGAAAACTCATTAATCACGATTTCTCCTCCTCCCTGACAGGTGCAATTTGATTGCCATGCGTCATTTAGTGTTTCGGGGTCGCCATCGTCGCAAGGCGTTCCTATGAGTGTATCATCAAAATTGGGGCAAATATCGGCGGCGTCGCATACATTGTCGTTGTCGCTATCTGCGGGGTCGGGCGTACCCGCGCAATTGCAGTTATCATCCCAGACATCGTTTATAGTACAAATCATTCCATCATCACAAGCCGTACCTTCATCACCACAAACGAAATACGTCACACATAAATCAATCGGTGAATTTTCGGCGGTTCGCGTACCCGTTCCCGTGATGATAAACGAAATAGCATTGCCATTATTAAAATCGGGATGGGCGATAATTTCGGTAATGATATTGGAAATATCCGGCGTTTTTTGGGCGTTGCCTGTCGCGCCTTGCGTCCAGGGAGCAGGTTGCCAATTGACAGAAGCAGTTGTCTGGCTGCGGTTGCTCACGTTGAAATTGGTCGGACTGTAAGGAAGGGCATTGCCTGTTGATTCGCCTTTTATAGTCAAATCAGCGGTTGCACTTGATGATTCATCGGCGGTAAATTGGATGTCAACATTGGTGATGGTTGCGTTTGTCGGTAAGCTGAAATTTGTGTATCGCAGTCCTGTCACCTGAAGTCCGGGTGTACCTAATTCTGTGTCTGCTCCAAGCTCCAAGTCGCTGCTGGAGAGGTTTACGTTTCCGGTATTAAGGGCTTCCTCTGCTTCTTGATCCAAATTAAAACAAATCGTAGTTTGTGCGATAGCAAAGTGGGTAAAACAGCATAAAATAGCGATAATTACTGCTGTTTTTGGCTTTCTCATAGTAGGTAGTAGTCTTTTCATTTTGTATTGTGTTGAAGTGAGTAGTGTTTTGGAAAAATGAGTAAATGAATGGATGAGTAAATAAGGAATGATGATAGAATAAATTTACATTCCTGAGTAAATGTTGAATGTGATAATGCCTCACATCTACTCATTTCTAGCAAAGATGGTTCATAGATTTGGTTTCTTTATAGTTATTGTTGTAATATTGACACCATTTTTTGTGTTGAACACGTATTAACGTACAATAAAATACGTGTCATTTTTCGCAAAATGATAATTGGACTTTTGTGTAAAGTTTAGAATTATGTTTCTTGTTGTTTGTGTAAGGCATCCCTCAGAAGAGGTGGCGATAGAAGTGAGCGTGAAAGGTTAAGTAAATCCCCTTGTCGTCAGCCAAATTCAGATGGACAAAGAACCTATTTTGGTGGACAAACCCACTTTTGATAAATCCTTCATCTGCCGACTATTCCATACTTTACCCGAACAGTACTCTAACTTAAAATTACGTGATATTTACCTCGTAACGGCTGTCTAAAGATAAAATAAAAATATGACTTTGCCGTATTTTTTACGGCACTAATGTTTAGTACGCCTCAAAAAGCCCCAAAATTTTCCGTATTTTTATGCTCATTTAAAATTGTCACGATACACGTAGTACGGCACTTCCGGTCCGTGTCGCGTTCGGAACGCGCTTAATATACGCGAGGCACGGACTGGAAGTGCGCTGTGCTACGTGGAATCACTAAAATATTATGAAAAAACCTAAAGCACAACCACCCGAAACCCACACCGGACTCAAAATCGGCAAGCCTGCCGATAAAGCCGTTGGTGTGAAAGCTATTGCAGAATCGCTGCGCCAAATGAACAAATATATGAACAAGGCGGATGCCTTGCGCGTCAGCACCCAATTGAATCAAAAAGGCGGTATCGACTGCCCCGGATGTGCTTGGCCCGACCCCGACGATGAGCGTTCCAAAATCGGCGAATATTGCGAAAACGGCATAAAAGCTATCGCTGAAGAAGCCACGAATAAAAGTATTGGGGAGAAGTTTTTTCGGAGAAATAGTGTACAGAAAATATCCGAATGGTCAGACTTTGACATCGGTAAACAAGGACGCTTGGCTGAACCCATGTTTTTGCCAGAAGGCGCGGATTATTACGAGCCTATTTCTTGGGATGATGCTTTTCAACTCATTGGAAATCAACTAAATAAATTGGAATCGCCCGATGAAGCGATATTTTATACATCAGGACGCACATCGAATGAAGCTGCTTTTTTGTACCAATTATTCGTTAGAGAATATGGTACAAATAACCTCCCTGATTGTTCCAACATGTGCCACGAATGTAGCAGTTCGGGCTTATCACAAACTGTTGGCATCGGTAAAGGTTCGGTGACGCTGGCAGATTTGTACGAAGCGGAAATTATCATCGTCATGGGACAAAATCCTGGCACGAATCACCCGCGAATGTTGAGCGCATTGGAACGCTGCAAAGAGAACGGCGGACAGATAATCGCCATCAATCCTATCCTCGAAGCCGGATTAACAACCTTTGTAAATCCACAACGTCCCTTGAAAATTTTGGGCGGCGGCACGGCACTCACCGACCTGTTTTTGCAAGTACGTGCGAACGGTGATGTGGCACTTTTGAAGGCGATAATGTTGGTACTTTTAGAAGAAGAAAAAGCGAATCCGGGAACTGTTTTTGATGAAAAATTTATACAAGAAAAAACGATTGGCTGTGAGGAATTGATTGAAGATTTGCAGCGTTATTCATTCGATGAAACGGCAGCGGAAAGTGGTGTTTCGCCCGAAAAAATCCGTGAAGCGGCAGCCATGATTCAGCACAAAAGTAAAATTATAATTTGCTGGGCAATGGGCATCACCCAACACGAAAACGGTGTCGATAATGTCCGTGAAATCGTCAATTTGCTCTTACTTAAAGGCAGCATCGGCAAGCGCGGCGCAGGTACTTGCCCCGTGCGCGGACACAGCAATGTGCAAGGCGACCGCACGATGGGTATCTGGGAATCACCGCCTAAAAGCCTACTCGATAGCATCGAAAAAACCTTCGGATTCAAGCCCCCACAAGCGCACGGATACGCCGTCGTGGACGCGATACCCGCCATGCACGAGGGCAAGGCAAAAGTCTTTTTTGCGATGGGCGGCAACTTCCTTTCGGCTACGCCCGACACCGAATTGACGGCAGAGGCATTGCGCCGTTGCGACTTGACGGTACACGTTTCTACGAAGCTCAATCGTAGTCATCTCGTACATGGTCGGCAAGCCCTGATATTGCCCTGCCTTGCCCGTACCGACAAGGACGAACAGGCTGAGGGTGAGCAATTTGTAAGTGTAGAAAATTCGATGGGTATAGTACATTCTTCGCAGGGAGTGTTGACACCTATTTCGGATAAATTGTTGAGTGAACCTGCTATTGTTTGCCGATTGGCGAAGGCTACGCTGCAAGAAAGTAAAGTCGATTGGAAGAAGATGACCGCCAATTACGACCACATCCGCGATGCCATCGAACAGGTCATCCCCGGCTTCGATAATTACAATCAACGGGTACGCGAACCCGGCGGTTTTTATTTGCCGAATGGCGCAAGAAAAGGCACATTTAATACGAAAAGTGGCAAGGCACATTTTACGATAAATAAAACAACACAACACAATCTCCAACAAGGCGAATATCTGATGATGACCAACCGAAGCCACGACCAATACAACACTACAATTTACGGCTTAGATGACCGCTATCGCGGCATTTACAACGAGAGGCGCGTCGTGATGATGCACCCCGACGACCTAAAATCAGAAGGATTAAAAGCCAAAGACATTGTAGATTTGACCAGTCATTTTAATGGAAAAACGCGGACAGCAAAGCGGTTTATCGTCGTCCCTTACGATGTGGCGCAGGGTTGTGTGGTGACTTATTTTCCGGAAGCAAACGTCCTCGTACCGCTTGAACAACAGGCACATACGAGCAAGACGCCGGCGAGTAAGTCGGTGAAGGTGAAGGTGCAGAAGTCCTAATATATTCAATAATCAAAATATCAAAAACAAGATCATCATTCCATAGAAAGTCAACCGCTATTCTCCAAAAATCAAACCGTCATTCCTCCAAAAAAGCATATCGTCATTTCAAACTTGATTTGGAATCTGTTCAGTCTTGGCACGATGTCAGACAGGAGCTTCAATTTAAAATGGTGCTAAACCCGATAGCTATCGCGGATGAATCGGGGTTCAGAATGACGGTCAAGTTGAGTGTTTTTTATTTTTTTAACGATTGTCATATCTTTTCCACAACATCCATAGCTTTATTCTGTTTTATTTTGTAAATTTAGAAACGATAAAATAATGAATTTTGAATGGATAAATGAGATTTGATAGGGCGTTATTTGAAATTCATGTTTACATAAAAATTCATCATTCTGCATTATGAAAAAAATATTATGTAAAATATGTGTTTTAGCTCTGTTTGCCTGTGTTAATTCATTGCTGTATGCACAGGAAAATCATGGAGATGAACTATTGCCGAGCCAAGAGTTTTTCCTGACGATTTCACCACATACATTGGGTACGTCAATTGGTTTGGATTACGGATTTATTGGCAATAAACTGACTCATTCGATTCATTTGGAATTGACTTCCTTGCGACACCCAAAGGAAGTCAGGCAACGGAGTGGAGCAGGTGTAGGCGGTTCATTTAGTAATATTTCCCGTAGTTATGTTTATGGCAAGCAGCATCAATTTTACGGGATTCATGCGGGGTATAGCGGCAAATTTCATTTTTCTAACCAAGCAAGAAGCCAAGGGGTTGCAGTAAGTATGTCTTACGCTGCGGGACCGTCTTTGGGTATATTGAGACCTTATTATCTCAATCTAAGCGTGGCAGGAGGAGAGGTGGTCACGCAAACCTACACAGAAGAAAATGCAACGATTTTTCTGAAACCCGAAAATATTGCAGGTGCATCAGGGTTGAATTACGGTTGGGATGAATTGAGTTTTGTAGCAGGCGGCTTTGCCAAATTCGGGCTGAATTTTGAATGGGGAAAAACAACACGATTCATCAAAGCAGTGGATGTGGGAGTGATGTTGAGCATCTACACAAAAGAAATTCCTATCATGCTAATAACAGATAATCAGGCAATTTTCCCTACCTTGTACGCTGCTTTTCAAATTGGTAAAAGAGGTTGAATTGTGGAGTTGATGAATTGACGAGTTGTTGAATTGTTGAATTGTATTTTTTGCTTCGCAAAAATCCTACGACAACTCATCAATTCGTCAACACAACAACTCGTCAACTCATCAACACGAACAAATAATGATAGATTTACCGGTAGTTAAAAAAGAAGAACGTCGGCGCAAGCCGGATTGGTTGCGCGTCAAGTTGCCGATGGGCGATACGTACCGCAATGTCCGCAGTATTGTGGATGAATATAAACTGCATACGATTTGCCAGAGTGGGCATTGTCCGAATATGGGCGAATGTTGGGGCGCGGGTACTGCTACGTTTATGATTTTGGGGAATACCTGTACGCGTTCCTGTTCGTTTTGTGCGGTCAAAACGGGGCGTCCGAATGAGTATGACGAAGACGAACCACGTCGCGTAGCTGAGGCGATAGAGTTGATGAAAGTCAAGCACGCGGTCATCACTTCCGTGAATCGCGATGAGTTGAAAGACAGAGGCGCGGCTATCTGGCACGAGACGGTGCGCGAGGTGAAAATGCGCTCTCCCGACACGACGATTGAGACGCTCATCCCTGATGTGCGCGGCAATTGGGATGCGCTCGAAACCATGATTAGTGCAGGGCAAGAAGTCGTATCGCACAATATGGAGACGGTCAAAAGTCTCTACCGAAAAGTACGTCCGCAAGCCAAATACCAACGCAGTTTGGAGCAAACTCAACGCACCAAAGATTACGGCAAACGCACCAAATCCGGCATCATGGTCGGCTTAGGCGAGACGGACGAGGAAGTATTTGAAATCATGGACGACCTCGTAGCGCATGGTTGCGACGTACTCACCATCGGGCAATACCTTCAACCCACCAAACTGCATTTAAATGTAGAAACATTCGTGCATCCCGATACCTTTGCGATGTACAAAGAGGTCGGGCTAAAGAAAGGATTTGATTATGTAGAAAGCGGACCATTGGTGCGCTCTTCTTATCATGCGGAAAAACATGTTTGATTTTTGATTCAGGGATTTTTGATTAAAAAAATACTTTTTTAAAACGCACAAAACAGTTAATTACAAAATAATTTAATTGGCACTACGGTGAAAACTGTGGGTCAAAAATTTTGAGCTAAAGCTGAAAATCGGGAGACTTGCCTTGCATTTTGAAAATGCAAGGCAAGTTTGAGCATTACATCTGGATTTTTATTGCTACCCACAAAACAGTTAATTACAAAATAATTTAATTTCAATTAAATTATTTTCACAATCAAAAATCAAAAATCCCTGAATCAAAAATCCCTCACCATTCCGTAAATACACCAATACTTACTGAAGGAGATTTTGGAACTTGATTCCCTGCAAAAGCAGAGAGCGTTGTGGCGGCGGTCAAGCCGATTTTGTCATTGATATTGAATAATAACTTGGCACCGAGCGATGCCCATTCTTGGTCGTTCACATAAAAGCCGGATGCCCGATAGCTGATAAGGTCTGTACGATTCCCATTTTCAAAAGACTGATAGACATCAAAAAATAACATTGCCCACAACTTTTCAAAAGGATTATACCCGCCTTCAAGACCTATATTCCAGTAATTGCTATACTCATTATTTCGAAATCCGACACCACCATACCCGTAAATATAGCCTTTGCCCAGTCCGGCACCGACACTCAAACTCGGGTGTATCGTGAATGCATCGTACCCGGTGCGAAGACCTGTGGCATCGTCTTGGCTTCTCGTAGGTAGTTCTGCCATCAATTGCGCTGCAAGGTGTACGCCATCCGTCAAAATACCTTGGCGCACAGCGAGTCGTATATTGCCTAATCCTGCAAGTGTACCTGATTCAAAGGGGAATGGGTCAATATCAATGGTTGGTTCGGAAGCGGTCAATACTTTGAATGGCGCACTGAATACGATACTTGTGTTCTCCAAGATACCGTATTCGACATAAGCTTGTGCGCTAATTTCTGTATAATCCTGATCGGATATCCTTGACATATCCTCGAAATCTTTTGTAAAAAAAGTGTTGTAAGTCGGAATAGCCATAAAAGACACCTGACCAAAACCACCACCTTTTTCCTGCGTCCACGGGCTTTGTGCTTGTAAAGAAGCAACAGCGCATAATAGGATTAAAATTGGGATGAAACGATTCATATAATTGTTTTTTATTGAATGATGAAATGTAAATACGTAACACAGACATTCCTGTTTGTACTACAGGAAGGAACAGACAGGAATGTCTGTGTTACGTTTATAAATGCTTCACAATATCCGCTACCGAAGCGCGGTTTTTATAATTCAAATCAAATTGAACGAATTTTATGATGCCATCTTGTCCGATGACATAAGTGGCAGGGACGGGCAATTGCGCCATTGTTTTACCATTATTCATAGCAATATCTATCTCCTTACCTTTTCTGATTCTTTCCTGATACTCGTCGGTCACAGAGAATAAAACCTTATAACTACTCATCACACTTTCATTGATGTCATTCAAAACGGTAAAGTCGATTTTGGTCTTTTCAACCGTTTTTGCGATGCCCTGATTGGTTTCGGGAGTAATGGCTATAATTTTCGCTCCTTTTGCTGCTATCTGCGGTACACTCTTTTGAAATTCAGCTAAATAGCGCGTACATATAGGACACCATTGCCCTCTGTAAAACATCAGCACAACGGGTTGTTTCTTTAATTCTTCACTCAATTTTACGGTCGTTCCGTTGGGGGCTTTGAGTGTAAAATCGGGTGCTTTCATTCCCACTTTCAAACCTGTCGGTCTTATTTTTTCAAGGTCATAACCTATTTTCAGCCATTTAATATCGGATTCGCTACTTGTGTTTTGTGCGGCTTTTGTAGTAGTATTTTCCATGTTTGTCTTTTCTTTTGGTGGCGTGTTTTCAGAAGTATTTTTGCAAGAAAATATTCCGAAAAGTAATGTGATAAAAAGTAATGTATTTTTCATGATAAAAACGTAGCACGGTGCTTCCAGCCCGTGTATTGCGATTATTTTTTTATTAATATAAAACGCGGACAGGAAGCACCGCGTTATATACACAAAAGTAGTATTTATGTATAAATGAATTTAGCAAATGGGCGACATTTTTAACGTAACACAGGCATTCCTGTCTGTATCTCTGGAGAAGTACAGACAGGAATGTCTGTGTTAAGTTACTGGTATTCAGGATTATTAATAAATGTCTCATCACTAAGACTTTCAAGGAAACCGATAATATCGGACTTTTGTTGTGCGGTCAAATTTAGCGGTTGAATGAGTGGACTTTTATTTGCATGAGAACTACCGCCTGAATTATAATGTTCGATGACGGATTCTAGTGTAGGCAAGCTGCCGTCGTGCATGTATGGAGGCGTGAGCGCGACATTGCGAAGTGAAGAAACTTTAAATTTGCCTATATCATTGGTTTGTGTGGTGAGTCGGGCGCGTCCTTCGTCCATATAATTTTCATACAAACCATTATTTTCAAAATTATAATTAGTAAAATTAAAACCTGTATGGCAGGTCGCGCATTGTAATTCATTGAAAAATAGATTATTACCTCGAATTTGTTCGGGCGTCAATGCGCTTTGATTGCCGCGTACATATTCGTCGTAAGGCGCGTCGCTACTCACCAGAATACGCTGAAAAGCTGCCAACGCCCGGCTAATCACATAGGCATTTGGCTCGCGGTCATAAGCAAATTTTGATAGTTCTACATACTCATCGTTGGTACGCAAACGGGCGGCTGCTTCGGCTATGGTCAAGTCCATTTCTACTTCATCGGCAATGGGCCCGAGTGCTTGTGTTTCAAGACTTGGGCTGCCGCCTTCACGGAAAAAGTAGGGATGCCAAGCCACATTCGCCAACGACGGCACATTACGAAAACCCTCGCGCCCATGTATGCCTACGCTCACAGGAAGATTATCGGCAAAGGCTTGAGATGGCAGGTGACAAGTCGCACAGGAAATGGTAGAATCGCGGGATAGCACAGGGTCGAAAAACAGCTTTTTGCCCAACTCAATACGCTCATTGGTGAGTAGATTGTCGCCCGGCATTGGAGGTGGCGGGAAACCGACAGGAAGTTGGAGATTATAAGGTGTCTGGACTTGCGGTGATTCGTCGGGACGGCAAGCGGTAATGGTGAGTAAGGCGAAGATAGAGATAACAGGTATTCCTATAAGGTTCGTTATTTTGCATTGCGTTTTTTTTGCATGTTTAGAAATGTAGTGGACACTTTTTTGAAAGTAAATGAAATGTAAAATGTAAAATAATAAATATAAAATGTAAAAGTTGTAGGACGTGAAACTATCGCAATTCTTTTGTGTTTTATTGGTTTTAAAATTATTAAAAAGTAAAAAAATAAAAATGCTTGTGTGCGTACTACAAGCATTTTTACATTTTATATTTCTAAAAAAAGTGTTTACTACTTTCGAGACAAATTTAAACATGCCATTTTTTTTGTGTAATAGTTTGACATCCAATTACTAATCTACATCAAATGCTGACGGCAGGTCATCGCAAGGTGTCGTTGAAGTAAACAAATCCGTATCGTTAAGCAGTTGCTCTATTCTAAGCCAAATATCCAACTCATAGCCGAGGCGGTCAATTATTTTCTGCTCAATGGGCGATATGTCGATGCTGAGGTCATTGCATGTTAGTGTTACAGGGATGAAATCATAACCCCCTGTGGTGTCTATAACACCTTCAATAGTGATTTCATCTACATTGAACTTGACAGCTTGTATATTCGCTACTTTGACATTTTCAATCTCTTGGGTGCTGTCTAAGCCCATTTGTATATTGTCAATAAGGAGTTGTTCTTTTTCCGTAGTGATTTCAAGTTGTGAACCGGAAAGAAACAAATCTTCTATTCGCAGTGTCATTGTTCCTGAACCGAAGGGGTGTGTGTTGCCAATGAAAATCCGACTGGAATCATTCATTATGGCTTTAAAACCAAGCATTACGGTAGGAAAAGAACAACTATTATCCTCCACATCTGCCAATAGATCGTAATTAATGGCATCAAGGTCGGTACAGCCTTCTCGCTCTCCGTGGCAGCTCATGAGGGTCATTAGTGCGACGGCGCATAAGCAAAATATGGTATTTTTCATTAATTATGTGTTGATGTGTTGATGAGTTGTCGAGTTGACGAGTTGTTGAGTTGTCGAGTTGACGAGTTGTTGAGTTGTTGAGTTGTCGAGTTGTCGAGTTGATGAGTTGTGGAGTTACATCGTCAATACAACAACTCGTCAATTCGTCAATACAACAACTCGTCAATTCGTCAATACAACAACTCATCAACTCATCAACACGACAACTCATATCATTTCCCTGTACTGATAATTTTAAGTTCTACCCGTTGATTTTTATTCCGTCCCGCATATGTTTTGTTGGAGGCTATTGGTCGGGTTTTGCCATAGCCTTTGGCAGAAATACGCTCTTCGGAAATTCCTTTTTGAATGAGGTGAATAGCAACAGCTTTGGCTCTTGCGGTAGAAAGTTTGTTACAATATTCATCATCGGGAATATTGTTGGTGTGTCCACCGATTTCGATAACGACTTTCTTATTTTGTCTTAGAAAATAATACACCTCTTCCAATACCTCATAAGAAGATTCGGTTAAAACAATAGAATCTGCCGGAAAACGAAGGCTGTTGACTTGAAGAATTTTTCCTTCTTCGATGAAATTCTTGTCCTTCAACTCCGGTAAAAAATTGGTTTTGGGTGCTTCTTCCTCCGGTTCTTCTTTCGGGACTTCGACTACCGAAGGAGGAAGTGCTACGGGGTCATCTTCTTTAGGTGTTTGTGCTGTGGAATTAGAAGTGTCATCTTTAGTATCTTTCTTGGGAGCTTTAGGTTTTTTAGGGTCTTTACGAGGTCTTGGAGGGATATTTACATTGCGGTCAGGCTCGGTGTTATCTACTTTTGCGATGATAGGTTCATCGTCATTACAGGATGCAAGCGTGATAGACGAACAGTGATCCAATAATAAATTGCCATTATACGCCATAAGAGTAGGCGTTACATAAAATGCTTCGAGCGTGATGAAGTTATACTCACGACGCGGCTTGAGTTTGAAGTCATATTTTTTCCAAGCAGTGTGGTCAATGGCTCCTGTTTCGCCGAGCATTTCGCGTTTGTCGCAATAATTATTACCACCCCAAATACGAAAGCAAATAGGTTGGGTAAATTGAGTCTGTACCGTGTCTGTTTTACGACGACTCAAGTAGGAATCCGAACGTGCCAGATAAATACTAAAATCATAACATTCACCTCCCGCAATCGGTGTTTCGAGCAATTGCCCGACCGCTTCCCAGGTATCTGTATCGCGGGTGACCAAGCCGAGGTAGGTATTGCCTTTTTGGGCTTTTTTGAATACTCTGAATGTCTTGTTGGGTTGTGTGTCAGGCGGCGTCTCACCGGGCTTGCCGCAGTCGCGCCAACCTTCGGGTATAGTACTTGCGGCAGGTACTCCTTCAAAAGATGGGTTGTTGAGTTGGATGTCTTGTGCTTCTGTCCACGTTACATTCAGCAGTAACGCTATTGTTGCACTGACTATAATTAGCGATTTATACATATTCTGTTTTGTAATTATCGGAATGTGTTTTTTGAAATTTGAATTCAAGTGTAAAACAGTAAATACACAAAAATATTTTACATTTTTCAAAATTCAAAAACGATAACACTTTTAAAAGGAAAAATCTCTATGAACTAATCCCTTAATTCTAAACAAGAATTAAACCATTTGTTCATTGAATGTGTTCGCCAATTTTGAATTTTGAATGAATAATTTTGAATGATGAAAAATATATAATTTGTTAGTAGCTAAATATCAATAATAAATAAAATGAAACTTAAATTAATTCGTCATTCATAATTCATAATTTGGCGAAGACATTGTCATTGCAAAGTGTTTGAAATCCCAAAACTACCAATAAAGATTGAATGTGTAAATACTTTGGCGGCTGCTTTTTGTTAATGTGGCGTTAAAAGGGGGGAGTTTAATGAGTTTATTAGGTTTATTGGGTTCACAAGTACCTTACTCAATGAACTTAATAAACCCAATAAACCCAATAAACTCAATAAACCTATCAACTCAATAAACCAATTACCGAATCAAGGTAGCTTGCCCCTGATAGGGTACTGTCGAACCATCTACAAACTCTATCTCTGCGTACCACACGAATACTGCCGGACTCATTTCCTGTCCTCTGAATAAGCCATCCCAACCTGTTTCTTTATTATTTAAATTGGTATCTTGATTTTCAAATACCAACTCACCCCAACGGTCAAACACGCGGAACACGACTACGCGCGTTGCTGCCGCACCACCTTGTATATAAAGGACATCATTGAAGCTATCGCCATTTGGCGTAAAGGCATTAGCGACAAAAACAGGTTGTTCTTTATTAATAAATACGCGTACATCATCAGTGGCAGTACAGCCGTTTTCATTTTCGATAGTAATAGTGTACATGATTTGATTCAAAGGACGCGCCTGTGGTGTCGGACAAGCAATACAACTCAAATTTAAATCAGGCGAATAGGACGACCAAGCGTAAGTGTAATTACCAACGTCACTCGGTACGGCTTCCAGTACGATGGAATCTCCGTAGAGTAGTTCCAAATCTTCCCCTGCATCTACGGTCAATTCAGGCGGTTCTACGACTGTTACCGTGCCTTGTGCCGTACATTCTCCGGTGAAATCGGTGGCATAAACAGTATATTCACCTCCGGGTAATCCAATAAAAATATTACCTTGTGTAAAGTTTTCATTATCAAGACTGTATGAGTAAGGTGCTGTACCGCCGCCTGCATTCAAGGTAATCGTTCCGTTGGTATCTCCGAAGCAATCAAGCGTACTTCCTGCACCTGTTACAGAAACCGACTCGGTAGGTTCATTGATGACCAATGAGTCTATGACTTGACAACCATTATCATCTGTGATAGTGACGGTGTAAGTACCTGCGTTGAGGTCGCTGATTTGGTCGGATTGCTGCATATTGGTATCATTCCATTCATAGACAAAGCTGCCTGTACCACCTGCGGCGGCTACGTTTGCTGTGCCTGTTGCTGTACCGTTGCAAGTAACATCTTCGCCTGTAAGAATAGCGGTGATTGGTGTAGGTTCGGCAATCATTACCTCTTCAACTTTTATACAGTCGTTGCCATCTGTGATGGTCACTTGGTATGTACCGCCGCTAAGACCGGAGGCAGTAGGCGTATTTTGATTACCTGCATTGGCGTTCCATTGATAGGTGATGGGTTGTACGCCATCAGCAATGATACTCGCTTCGCCATCTCCTGCACCAAAGCAGGATACATTGGTAACAGTCACGCCAACTTCAATTTGAACATCTGAAATGACTTCTATGCTTTCGGTAATTTCACAACCATTGGCATCCATGACAGTGACGGAGTAAGTTCCGGCATTGAGCGTGCCAGCCGTAGGGGTACTTTGTCCATCAGACCAATTATAGGTGTAACTGCCCGTTCCATTGGAAGCGGTGACAGTGGCAGTACCATCGCTTCCGGCACAACTCTCATCTGTCGAATCCAACGTTAGCGCGAGGGCATCCGGTTCTGTTATTATAATTTCTTGATTCGCAGTACAATCATTATCATCATTTACAAAAATATTATATGTACCTGCTGCTAAATTTTCAAATATATTTTCATTTTGAAAATTCATTCCGCCCAAACTATACGTGAAATTATCCGTTCCGCCATCGGCGGAAATTGTAATTATACCATCATTATTTCCATTACACAAAATATCGGTAGGCGTAGCAGTCAAGCTAACAGGGGCGGGTTCGGTGATGGTGCTTTGTGCGGTGGCAGTACAGCCGTTGGCATCGGTGACGATGACGCTGTAAGTTCCTGCGGTCGTATTGATGTCGGCGGTGTTCATGCCATTGTCCCATGCGTAAGTGTATGCTCCTGTACCTCCTGAAACGGTGCTGCTGATAGCACCATCTTCGCCTGCACAAAGCGCGTTGGTGGGTGTCAATAAATCGACGGTCAATTCATCCGGTTCGACGACATCTATACTGACAACTTCGCTGCATCCGCCGCCATCTGTCATTGTAATCGTATAAGTACCGCCCGGTAGATTGGTTGCGGTGGGCATCGTTTGTGCGGGAGTGGTATTCCATAGATAAGTGTAAGGTTCTGTACCGGATGTCACCTCTACGGTAGCTGTACCGTCGGTATCACCAAAGCAATTGAGTTGTGTGCCTGCACTGGTGTATTCGAGCGAACTTAATTCGGGAACATCCACTTGCTCAATAGCTTCGCAACCATTGGCATCAGTGACGGTGACGGCGTATGAACCGAGCATCAAACCTACGGCAGTCGATCCGTTTTGATTGGAGGCATTGCTATCCCATAGATAGGTGTAAGGGGCAGTGCCGTCACTGACTGTGATAGTCGCGCTACCGTCTGTACCGCCATTGCAACTTGCGGCGGTATTGGACGAATTTAGCATGATGGCATCTGCCTCACCTATTATAACTTCCTGATTCGTAGCACAATCATTATCATCATTTACATAAATGGTATATGTACCTGATACTAAATTTTCAAATATATTATTATTTTGAAAATTAATATTATCCAAACTATAGGAGTAATTAGCCGTTCCGCCGGAGGCGATAACGGTAATTGTACCATCGTCACTACCACTACACAAAGCATCGGTAGGTGTAGCGGTGAAACTGACGGGCGCGGGGTCGGTGAGGGTGCTTTCTGCGCTGACTTGACAGCCGTTGGTATCGGTGACAATGACGCTGTAAGTTCCGGCAGGTACGTTGGTATTGGCACCGGGTGCGCTATTGCTCCATGTGTATGCGTAGGTGCCTGAGCCACCCGAAACGCTGCTGTTGATAGTGCCGTCTTCGCCTGTACAAAGCGGGTCGATTGGGGTCAGTGCTAATGTCAATTCATCTGGTTCGTTGATGTCTATGCTAGTGATGTCGTTACATCCGCCGCCATCGGTAATTGTGACGGTGTAAGTTCCGCTTGTGAGTCCGATAATTGTTGAGGTGCTTTGCGGCGGGGTAGTATTCCATGTGTAAGTATAAGGCACAGTACCGGAAGTGACTTCGACAGTAGCTACACCATTATCATCTCCAAAACAGTCAAGTGGTATTGCGGTAGTTGTATATTCGAGCGAACTCAATTCGGGAACATCTACTTGCTCGCTAACTTCACAACCATTGGCATCTGTCACAATGACGGTATATGAGCCAAATGCCAAACCTACGGCAGTCGGTCCGTTTTGGTTGGAGGCGTTGCTGTCCCAGAGGTAGGTGTATGGTGTTGCGCCGTTGGTTGCGGTGATGGTGGCTGTACCGTCTGTGCCACCATTGCAACTTGCAGCGGTGTTGGATGAACTTAGCGTGATGGCGTCGGGTTCGTTTATGGTAATTTCTAAATTAGCTGAACAACCATTGATGTCATTTACAGTGGGGGAATATGTACCCGGCGGTAAATTTTCAAATATATTATTCGGCTGAAAAGTCATACCACCATCAATGCTGTACTGATAGGGAGGTGCTCCGTTCAAGACGACACAGATTATGCCACCATCATTTTCACCATTACAAGAAATATCATTTATATCAAGTGAAAGTTGTAATAAATCAGGTTCATTAATAGTGACAATTTGCGTGATGCCGCAACCCGCATCATCCGTGATGCTGACATTATAAGTGCCTGCTTCGAGGTCGGTGAATGTACCTGATGTGGAGGTATTGCCGGGAATTTCAAAGGTGTATGGGGTAGCACCACCCGTTACGGAGACGGTAAATTGACCATCATTTCCACCAAAACAAGTCGCATCTTGTGTATCGTCAATATTGCTCATAAGAGCGCATCCTGCCAAGATCGCGGTACAATCTAATGTAGCGGAAAGTGTACCGCAACCACCATCAATGCCTTGTACTTCTATACTAACAACTTGTCCGTCAGTCAAGCCGGTGATGGTGTGTGATGTTCCCCCATTGGAAGCTGCCCAACCTGCACCGCCGATATTGACTTCGTAAGCCGTTGCACCTGCTACGGCATCCCATGAAAAGGTAATTTGACCATTTACAGAATTATCACAAGTGACAATAGGTGCAGGCAGCGCGGGATTGACGGTAATCGTGACTTCATCCATCGTAGTACAGCCGTAAGTATCGAAGGCTGTAACGGTGTAAGTCGTGGTTGTGGTAGGGGAGAGGTCAACATTTGGAAGATTGGGATTGGAAACGCCCTCTTCCGGTTCCCATTGGTAGCCGATGCTATATATAGGTGGCAAAGTCATCGACCAACCATTTATCGTACCCGAAAAACCATTTGAATCGTCAGACACCTGAAGTGTCCATACGCCATTCATGTCTGCGCCATAGATGTCTTCCCAGGGAGATTCGGGGAGGTAATTGCCTGTGAATGGGGCTTCGGGTGGACCGAGCCCTTCAATTTCGGTGACGGCTGTGGCGGTGAAGCAAGTTTGGGTGTAATTGTCGCCACTACCGCCATTATCGGTAGTAAGCGTGAGGAATTGTCCGCTTGGTGAAATCAGATAAATATCCATATCACTAATCCAAATGTGAGAAATGTCAATGCAAATGGAAAGTATAGAACCTTCTGCGACTTGTTCGGGAATTGCACCGAGTATTTCGATGGTGGAGAAAGCAGGATTGGTGACATCACCGTCGGGAATATTAATGCTTTGGGTGTTGGTAAATGTAATACTTTCGGGGAGTTGAATGGGGAGCGTAGCATCGTATGGCAGGCTTTCGCCTTCGCAGATGGTGGCGTCGTCGTCGAGCGGTGGCGGTACGAGTTGATTGTCACCAATATAAATGGCAAAGGTGTCTCTGCCGCAGATATTTGTTTTTACATCAATGTAAATGACCTCTAAATCCTCTACCAATCCATCTTCAATGGGATTGAAAAATAAAGTGAGTGAATCTTCTCCTGCCGGAATGAAAGTATTAATAGGCACAGGCTCGTAATCAGTGCCATTTATAGCGTTCCCAAAGATGGTATAATCCAGTGGGAAATCGGCTTCGGCGGGTGCGCCGAGTACAAATTCGATAGCAGCACCTACACAACCTTCGACCATAGTGGAGTCAGCAGCGAAGGTACTGACGCTAATATTGAGGGCATCTGTACCAAAACTACCCGAAGCCAAAAATACCCCTGAATCAAAAACGCCATCACCCGCATCCGAAACAGCGATTTTGATATTATAAGTATCGCAAGGCACAACAAGTGAGGAGGCTTCCAGTGGAATGGTGAAGCCATCGTACTCTACGGTTGCTCCGCCTAAGTTGGATTGGTAAAAGCCATTATTATTCATGGCGTTTACATTATTGATGGATACGGGCGTCACGCCGTCGGGCAGGTAAGCGATGTTTTCGGCATTATTTGAGAATGGTCCGTTGATGCCCGGTCCGCTGATGAAGAAGCCGAATACGTCATTATATGTACTATTATTTGGCGGGGCAAATTCAGGATATTCATCTGATGCCCAGACATATGTGAAGCGTACTATGGTGTCGTAAGGAATAAATTGAATTTCGTAAATCGCAGGGTCGAAGATTGGAAAACCCGGAATCAATTGTTCCAGATCATCTTCGCCTTGTATCATATTCATGCCGGTTGTACCATTTTCATTATTAGGTCCAATGGCATTTACAGCATCGCCCGAAGTGAGTAAAACCCCTCTATCGATACCAATATTTGAATTTTCTCCGTCAAAAAAACCGACTGCATTATCCGCGCCGTTATATGAAATATTTAATACCTCGACACCACCACCAAAGAAATAATTTTCAAGTATGGTTTCCGGGTCAAACGGCGGCGTATCACCTGATGTAACCTCTAATTGGGCATACATCAATGTATGCAAGCACAGCAATAGCAAAGCAGTAAGGAGGTGTTTGTCAATGTTCGTCATATCGTTAACTCAAGTTGCGAGTTACGAGTTGCGGGTTACGAGTTTTTTTATACATAAAAAATATTTTTCATGTCACTGTCAGCCATTTTGTAGTGTTTGACAACTCGTAATCCGTAATCCGTAATTCGGTTAGGAACGTGCGCGAAATAAGTGTGTAATTTAGGGTGAATTATTTTGGTCTTAGTTTTTGCTTTAATAAAGGATAATTGTTGATACTTTGACTGAATTAAAGTGGAAAATAAGGGCAAAAGAAACAGCCTAAATTGTACAATTATTTCGCGCACGTTCCTTAGGTAAACGTAGTGATAAATCATGAACTCTAATAAACAAGTCAAACGATTTTGTGTAAATCTCCAATTCCTTATAAGTCCTTGCCATAAAGCAATGTTTTAAGATTTCAAAAAACCCGCAACCCACAACCCGCAACCCGCAACTACTTCGGCGGCGAAGTATAGCGCAGATAAGGCTTCACTTTGTAATGTCCTTGTGGAAAAAGTTCCGGTATTTGCTCATCACTTACGGACGGGGAGATGATACAATCTTGTCCTTGTTCCCAATTGGCAGGAGTGGCAAGTTTGTGATTCGCAGTGAGTTGGAGGGAGTCGATGACGCGGAGTATTTCGTGGAAATTGCGCCCCGTAGATGGCGGATAAGTCAGTGTAAGTTTGACCGATTTGTCGGGTGCGATGACGAATACGCAGCGCACGGTGTGCTTGCTATCGGCTTCCGGGTGTAGCATACCGTATAAGTTGGCGACTTTGCGGTCGTGGTCGGCGATGATGGGGAAGTTGACCGTTGTTTTTTGTGTTTCGTTGATGTCTTTTATCCATTCGTGGTGGTCGCCTATCGGGTCTACGCTGACGGCGAGTACCCTGGTGTTGCGTGCTGCAAATTCGGCTTTGAGTTTGGCTACTGTACCGAGTTCGGTGGTACAGACAGGCGTGAAATCGGCAGGATGCGAAAACAAAACGCCCCAGCTATCGCCGAGCCATTCGTGGAAATTAACCGTGCCTTCGGTTGTTTCTGCGGTAAAGTTGGGTGCTTTTTCTCCTAATTTGATTGCCATAGTTGTGAAGTTTAAGAATAAGTTTAAGTTTATTTTATTATTAATAATAATAAAACAATATTACCCAAACACGCTAAACTTGAATTTTGTTGAGATTTCAGATACGATATTTATTATGGCTCATCTGGGAATTTAGTGGAAAGCTTACTCGACGGACATTTTTAAAATGTCAGGCGAGATGTATTTGCGTTTTAAATTTAAATTATTTTATGAAAAATGTTTTATTATTATTATTTGTAAATAATTGATTTTAAATAAATAATAAAAATGTTGTCGTCTGACATTTCGAAAATGTCCGACGACTTAGGCTTAACTTCCAATTTTCAGATAGGACGATTCTCAAAATTAATTTACGTTCCACTAAATTCCTAACGCGGCGAAGCCGCTACCATAATGAGTGAATGAGTGAGTGAATATTTTGAATCTCGTCATTCGTCGGAACAAGTTGTGATAATGTTACAATGCGTTAATGTTTTTCACGAACAAATTTTAAATAAATCACGTTAGAAAAATTCACTCATTCAAAATTCACTCATTCACTCATTTTTTGCCAAAAACGCGCAAGAGTTCACGAGTTAGTTACTAGATGAGCCTTTATTATTCATCGTTCGAAGCGGCTTCATCTGTTATGTTTTCAGGATTGAGCATTAGGAAAGTAGTGCTGGGAGCCATACGAAAATATTTGCCGAGTGGTACTTTATCCACATCAATTTCTTTTTCAGAATAGGTATCCAATATCTTTTTCAAACCTGCCCGCCAAATATTCCGTTGGGTATCCATCGTGGTCATTACGGTTTGCGTGCCCGGTTTTTCTTCCAATAAAGTGATCAACTCGTCCATTTCTTTTTTTATGGGGTCGTATGTTTTTTGCAGGGCGCGGAGTTCTCGCCGACATTCGGTTTTAGCCTTGCGCTCTGCTTTGCCGATAGCGGCACAGGCAGCTTTTTTATTTTTGACAGATTTGTTGAAAGATGCCATTTTTTCGCGCAATCCGGCGAGTTGTGCCTTGTCTGCCGAACTCATGGCGGCTTCGAGTGCCTTGCGTTGTTCTGTCAATATAGGAGCAACGGATTCCATGCGGTATTCCTGAAGTTTTTGGGCTAATGCCCGGCGGTCTTCTTCGCTGAGTTGTTTTGCCTCGCGTGCTTGTTTGCGTTCATTGGCAAGGCTTTCTTTGTACAACTTATTAAAGGTCATCATCTCCTTAGGTTTGAGGGCATCGCCCAGCTCGGTGCGGCGCGATTTGAGGAGGTTTTGCATGACCTGTTTTTTACTTTTGGGGTCGTTGAATTGGCGTTTTTGGATGGCTTTAGTTTCGGTTTCGTACTTGTGTACGATGTTGCTTACGCGCTCAAAAGTGGCTTGGTCCAATTGCATACTGTCTTGTACGGTTTGGAGGGCGGTACTGGTAAAGTCATCTTTCTGCGGATTGCTTGCAAGTGACTTGGGGGCGTCGCTTGTACATGCTGATATACATACGTAAAGGACAAATAAGCAAAATATTTTGAAAAAATAGCTCATGGTTTTTGATTTTAAAATTAGACTCCAAAGATATGGTTTTCCTATGTTTTTTCAACACAAAAATTATTGTTTTGCTTTTTTCATTCAAAAATTGCATAAGTTTTATAGTTTTTTTGTCATTTTATTTTTTGTTTATTAATTATTTATTAAGTTTGTCGCGCAAATAGACCAATAAGAATGTTTGAAATGTATAAAAACTACCATAAGAGTAGCTTAAAATCATTGACAAACATATTAAAATCATTTGAAACCTATCTTGCCAAAAAATAAGTGATTTATAATATGTTTTTCTATGTATTAAAATTTACAACCAATGTACGTTTATAAAATGTACATTTATAAAATCTATTTTTCATCACTCATAAAAAATTAACTTTCTATGAAAAGAATCAAATGTTTATCCATGGTCATATTGGCTTTGGGATTTTTTGCACTCTCTGCAAATGCTCAGAGTACCAAAGAAGTCAGGAAACAAAAGGTTGCTCAAAAAATGAAACCTTTAAAGCCGTTTGAAGCCAAATTAAGTTCGGCAGAAAAGCCTGTTGCGACCAATCAAACAGTTACCCCAAATATGAAAGCTTCCAACAAACCTGCCACAAAGGGAGAGCGCAAAGAACGCCCGAATACAACAAAAAAGGTTGAGCAAATCAAGCTCACTGCTACAGCAAAAAAGAAATCAGGTGTAAAAAAAGCTGCTAAGGAGCGTCCTGCTTATGATTTTTCAGCTAAAAGACAAGAAATCAAGGCAAAACGAGCCGCTCGAACTTCTAATGTCAAGTTTGACCGAGAGGCTATACAACAAAAAATCAAGGAACGCAGATCCAAACAATAATTAAAATCAAATTAGAAATCATGAAAATTAAAAAATATATCAACGATGCCCAATCAAGCGGAATAGCTTCCAAGCTACTTTCCTACTCCGCTATGGCAGCAGCTTTTGTTGCCAGCGGACCGGAGGCAAACGCACAATGTGCAGGCGAAACATCAGCACTCGGCGCACCCGTAGGATTAGACATTGATGGTGATGGTAATGATGATGTACAGATTCTTGGTGGTTCATTTAGTACTATATTAAGTGCCGGTTCATATACAGTGCCAGCGGGTACTATAGCTGTGGGCACATTTCCTGCTGCCTACGCTTATGCTCAGGCATCTATTCCACAATCGTCTTTCGCAGGGTATCCATTTTACGGTTGCTCTTTGTTTAATTTTGGATACGGTACATTTGCTGGTCCGCCCACACTTGTTGTAGGTCCTGCTGTGGCTACCGCTACAGCCACTGCAAGTGCGATGGTAAGCTATACTAATGCATACTATAGCGTTGCTTATATTACCTTTGCGGCAGTCAACTATTGTTATGCTACTGCTTTAGGTTCAAATCAGATTGTTGGTTTATCAGCAACAGGCACAGGTGTATGTGGTGTAATTGATTCGGCACCGGGGGTAGCAGGTGTTGGTACTGCTGCATTTGTAGGCTCTAACTATACAGTAGCTTCATCTTATGCTGTTGCACTTGCCGGAGGAGTCAGATACGACTTCCCGACCAGCACCGTTACTGCAATGGCTACGGCATCAACTACGATTAGTGGTATTACTTGTACAACCTCTACTGCTATTATATATGGTGGTTATTATGTGGCTGGTCCGCAACTGTACTTATCCACAATGGCTACTGCGTCTGTACCACCTCAACCTGATGCAACTTACACTGGTCCCTATTTGTTAGCGGGTCCTTATTATGGCTCAGCCGTTTTGGCTACTGGTGGTACCAATCCTGTAACAGCACTTGCAGTTCAGTTTTTAGGACCTGACCAAGATGGTGATGGTGCTCAAGACACCTATAATGGTTGGGTTACTTTTACTTGCAATGGTGATGGTACGATTACCTGTACGGGTAGTGGCTATCAGCAGTGTTCTATTGAGAATGCCATTTTACAAGTCAACTCTACTGCCGCAGATGCTTGTATCAATGTAGGTGAGGCTACTAATGAGAGTCCTAACTGTGCGCCGGTATGTGAGATTTCGACTGTCGTAAGTACTATGTGTGATGATGCAGGTACAGCAGAAGATCCAAGCGATGACGTTACAACAGTTATGGTTACTGTAAATAACAGTGACGCAGCCAATTTCCCGACATTTACGGATGATCAGGGTAATGCGGGTGTTGCTTATGGTACTACGCTGACTTACATGGTTACCGGTGACGGCGGGTTGACTGTCAACTTTACTGATGACACTGACGGTGCTTGTACAGATAGTATTTCTGTATCAACCGGTTGTGCTACAGTAGAAAATATCCCAACCGTAGGCGAGTGGGGCTTAATCATGCTCGGCTTACTGATGTCTATCACGGCTATCGTGGGTATTCGTCAGCGCAGAGAAGAGGAAGTTACTGCTTGATTTAATTGAAAGTTGAGAATGGAGAATTGATAATTTTCCTTCTTTGAATATACAAGGCGTGTTGTCTCGGTTTAGCTGAGATGACACGCCTTTTTTTGTTCGGGTATTTGTTTATCTTTACGGATATGAAAAAACTACCGATAGGGCTGCAAAATTTTAAAGAAATCATTGAGCGTGGGTATCTGTATGTTGATAAAACGCGACAGGTATTTGATTTGATTGATAGAGGGAAATTGTATTTTCTATCGCGTCCGCGTAGGTTTGGGAAGTCTATGTTAATCAGTATATTAACGTATATTTTTGAAGGTAAAAAAGAATTATTCGAGGGTCTATATATTGCCGAAAATACAGATTACAATTGGAAGGCATATCCGGTATTGCGGTTTAACTTTAGGTATGGTTATAAATGTGAGCCTGATAGACTTGAGGCTGCAATAAGTTATGACCTTCAGGCTTATGGTCAGAAGTTTGGGATAAAACTACCGGACACAATCTTTAGTATTCAATTGAATACTCTGGTAGAGCAACTCTCCGATAAACAAGGTAGAGTTGTCATACTAATAGATGAGTACGACAAACCGATAATAGATTTCATAATGGACACCGAAAAAGCTAAGGCTAATAGTGACGTATTAGGAAGTTTTTTTGCAGCGATCAGGGGTTTGGAAGCAGAGGGACATATCCATTTTTTACTCGTTACAGGTGTTTCCAAATTTGGTAAAATGAGTATGTTTTCAGAATTGAATAGTCTGAATGATTTAACGTTAAGCCCTGAAGCACTTAATTTGACAGGAATAACAGATGATGAGTTAGCAGTCTATTTTGATAGTTATATTCAGTCTACTGCTGCACATTTTAATATGACGAAGGAGGAACTGCTCAAAAGCATGTCATCATGGTATGGTGGTTATTCTTACGATGGCGAAACCAAACTATACAATCCTTCCTCCATCATGAGTTTTTTCGCCCAAAAACGCTTTGGCAGTTTTTGGTTTGCTGTCGGCACACCTACTTTTCTGGTAGAAGCCACCCGGAATAAGTCTATCGCCCCAAAGGACTTCGAACAAGTAGAAGTCGGCAATACTTTTTTCAACGAATTTTCTGTTGAAGAGTTTGATATGGTAGGCTTACTTTTTCAAGCCGGATATTTGACAATTAATCGAATAGAATACCATGGAATAGAACCTCATTATTTTTTAGACTATCCGAATAAAGAAGTACGTGTAGGTTTTACGAATAATTTGTTAGAGTAAGGGAAGAGGAAGAAAATCCGTAAGTTCTACATCAATTCGCCCAAAAGGGTGCAGGACAAATTTTTAATTTTATTTTGAAATGCCACTGTACTGACGACTTTAGCCGTCAAATGGTTTGGTACTTTCTCGCGACGGCTAAAGTCGTCGGTACGGGGCAGATTAAAAATTTGTCCTGCACCCGCCCAAAACGATACACTTGGTGGGCATCGGTTTTTCCAAATCAGAACGCAACGTAGCCACTTGGCAATCTGAAATATGGGAGCGATAATATTATTTTAAAAATATGAAAAAACTACCGATAGGCTTACAAAATTTTAAAGAAATCATCGAACAAGGGTATCTGTACGTCGATAAAACACGACAGATATTTAATTTGATTGATAGAGGAAAATTGTATTTTCTATCGCGTCCGCGTCGGTTTGGGAAGTCTTTGACCTTGACGACCTTGCGGTATATCTTTGATGGAGAAAAAGACTTGTTCAAGGGCTTGTATATTGCCGAGCAGACGGAGTATGAGTGGGAGGCGCATCCTGTTTTGAAGTTTAACTTCGCGGCTTACGGGCATAAGTGTGATAGTGACAAATTAAAAACTTCGATTAAGCGCGACTTTCAAAAGCACGGTAAGCGATTTGGGATAAAACTGCCTGATATGGGGATTGCAGACCAATTTCGTATCTTAATTGAAGAAATTTCACAAAAACACAATTCCGTTGTAATCTTGATAGACGAATACGACAAACCGATAATAGATTTTTTCACCGAGCCGGAAAAAGCTAAAGCCAATCGTGCTGTTTTACGGGAGTTTTTTTCACCTTTGAAAGATTTAGATTCTGAAGAGCATCTACGCTTTTTATTCATCACAGGGGTTTCCAAATTCAGCAAAGTTAGTCTGTTTTCGGACTTGAATAATTTGCAGGATTTGACGATGAAAGAAAGTACTGTTGATTTGGTCGGTATTACGCAGAATGAATTATTAAAATATTTCAGCGAATACATCGGTCTGGCTGCCCGGCGATATAAAATCTCCAAAGAAGAACTCCTCAAAGACGTAAAATCTTGGTACAACGGCTATTCTTACGATGGTATTACTACATTGTACAATCCGTTTTCTTTACTCAATTTTTTTGATGAATTTCGTTTTCGTAATTATTGGTTTGCCACCGGTACACCTACTTTTTTGGTAGAAACGATTCGGGATAGAGGCATCAACCCGCAGGACTTGGAGGAAGTGGAAGTAGAGGATATTTTCTTCGACAAATTTTCATTGGAAGCCCTTGACATGCCGGGTTTACTCTTTCAGACAGGCTACCTGACCGTCAAGCGAGTAGAGTACGAAAGAGACCTGACGACTTACTTTTTGGGCTACCCAAATAGAGAGGTTTTCAAGGCTTTTACCCATAATTTGTTGGAGGCGTTTACCTATAAAACAGATTCTATTGTCAGTGGCGCATTGTCCAAGACAAGGCGAGGACTCAAACAAGGCAATATCGGAGAATTTATTAGCCAACTGGAAATCCTCCTCGCTGATATTTCCTACCATTTGCACCCCAAAAGCAAATCGGAAGAAGCAACCTTTAAAATGTGGGAAGGTTATTTCCATACGATAATTTACCTCATTACAAGTTTTCTGGATTTATACGTACATTCCGAAATCACCAAACACAAAGGACGCTTGGATTTGAGCGTAGAAACCGACGATTTTTTGTATATAATGGAATTTAAATTGGACGAACCCGCCGAAAATGCCATTGAGCAAATCAAAAACAGAGATTATATAAAATCTTATGCCAATTCGCCCAAAACGATATACTTGGTGGGCATCGGTTTTTCCAAATCAGAGCGGAATGTAGCGACTTGGACATCAGAAATATGGGAACGATAATGCTGCTCTGCGCTATGGCTTAATGAATTCAGAATTGAGAATAGAAAATTGAGAATAATTTTCCTTCTTTGAATAGACTTTATTTAGGAATATTTTGTACGCATGGAATTTTGTATTTTTTCGATAATCGAGCCTCATTTTGAGCTGCATACCCTACGGTACGGAGCGAAAAATAGGGGAAGAGTATCGGAAAAAGACAATGTTAGCTGCATACAAAATATTTCTAAATAAAGTCTAATATATAGGGCGTTTCGATTGAGTTCGGAACGCCTTTTTTGTATATTTGTGTGATGCGAATGAATGATTCATTCATTCAAAATTCATTCATTCAAAATTAATATGACCAAAACCATTTACATCGTATCGGGCATGACGCGCGCAGGTACATCCATGCTCATGCAAATGCTCGAAAGCGGCGGACTCGAAGTAGCAGTAGACGAGCTAAAAAAAGCTAACCAACACAATCCCAATGGCTACTACGAACATCGGCGCATCATGAGTGTCAATCGCCAAACGCCTGTTCCATACTCCGAGTCTTTCGTAGAAGAATTGGAGGGGAAATGTATCAAAGTATATGCAGGGTACTTGCGTTTGTTGCCCATAGAAGGTTTTCAGTATAAGATAGTGTTTATAGAAAGAGCATTAGAAGAAATATGGATGTCCAGAAAAAAAATGGGCAAGCGTCAAATTGAGAATAATGACACCACTTTTTTTGCCGTTCAGCAACGCGAAAAAATGAAGCGTGTAATTGAAAACGTAAAAAAATGGGATGCTAAGCACGACAATGTTGAAATGATGTACATCAATTATAAAGACATCATCGAAACCCCATTCGAACAAACCAAAAAAATCACAGCTTTTTTACAATGCGATTTGGAAGAACAAAAAATGGCTGCTACCGTTGACCCTACACTATACAAAGAAAAAGCGGACAAGTTGTTTTTAAAAACAGACCGTTCGCCGCTTGCTGCGACTAAGCTGATAGATAAATACGCAACAGGAAAAGTACATTGCGAAATCGGTATAGGCGAAGGGCATAACCTCAATGCCGTCAGCCAAGCCAAAAAGAAATTTGGCATAGAAATGATGCCCTACGGCTTACAACGCTGCAAAGAACTGTACCCACACCTTTCTGTTATACAAGGAAATTATTTAAATTTATGTCAGCGATACACATTTGACGTTTGTTATATGTGGATAATCTATCCATTTTGCAAACAGATAGTCGATGCGGTATTTCAATACAATGAAAATCCTACCGTATTGATGGGCTTGAATTACTATTACCATTTGCCGGATGGCGATGAGAAAAAAAATATGTACATCAATGCCTATCCAAAACAAGCCCAAGCCGACAAATGGAATCAACACATCAACGAGCATTTAGCCGAATTAGCAGAAAAACAATACCAATATAAAATCGAACAAGTAGAAGACGATAATGGAGAGATATTTAGCGTAGCAGTTATTCAAAAACAAAAGCAAGGAAAAGAAATTAAATAACTTGCCCCATTATGCTTGTTCTTTTCCCTTCTAAGGTTCTACTGAAATAAGGATATTTTTAAATTATTTTATAATAAAAAATATTTATAAATAATTCATTTTTAATAATAAATAAATTACAAAATAATTTTAATTAATTAAAAAATGGCTATATTTCAGTGCGACCTTAGAAGAAAAAATTACGGCGCATTATGGAACAATTTATTTAATTTCTTTCACTTACAATTTTGACGTGGTTATTTTTTCTTTATACAAGCCAAATTTGACGCGAATAACGGGTTATTTAAGGAGAATTTGGTAAAGTATAAAGGAAAAAGAACAAGTCGAGAATATACATTTATTTTGTTTCTTATACTTAATATATATATCATATAAATTTATGCGTATATCGTCAATTTTTTATTTTTTTTTAAAAAAAAACTATTAATTTCGATTCTTTTTCGGATAAAATTTACATAACTTTGCATGTCTAAAATAACTGTCAAAGTTTAAACTACTGTGACAGTTTAATTTTGTTCTTTTTATAAAAAAAATCTATGAAAAAAATCAAATATTTATCCATTGCAATGATGGTCTTGGGATGTTTGGTGCTTACGAGCAACGATGCTTTTGCACAAAAATCTCACAAAGTAAAAACCCCACGGGCTGCCACGAAGCAAGCTAAAATGTTAAAAGCTACTCCACAAACGCGAACAAAAAAAGCAACCATTAAGCCCGTTGTGCTTCCGACAAAAAAAGCTACACTACAAACTAAAAAGCCTGTACTAAAGGCTACGGTTACTCCAATCGAATTGAAAACTATCAGTATTAAAAATTTAAAACCAGTTAATAATAAATAACCAAATCAAACCTAACACATATGAAAAAGAATATTTTACTACTTCTTATAGCAATAGCTTTGCCTGGCTTTATATATGGGCAATGCGATATTTTTGGTGTACAAGCGACTGCTTCTGACCCTACACCGGACGCCGTAGTCACAACAGAGGCGTGTGATCAGAGTGCGATTACTTTTCCAATTCCCGATTGCGATGTTGCACTTACCGGAGCATTCTATGATGCCGGTCCCAATGACGGTACGTTTGACCCAGGTAATACAGACCCGGTAGATGAAGCTAATTTTCCTTCATTATTAGCTATTCCCGGTATTGATATCTACGCGAGCAGTGCTGCCGGAGATTACTACATTGGAACAGAGTACGGAGCATTGCTCAATGGTACTTGTTCTGTTACAGGAGCACTCATACATCCGGGAGGCTGCGCTGTCAGCAACCAAACCTTCTATGCTCTAGTCGTCATGGATATTTATGAATTTAATGATGCTACATCAACACTTGGATCTTATTTAAATTCTTATACAGGTGATGCTGCTGCACAGCCGGGTTGTGGGCAAATAGCCATTGGAGGTGCTGTTGATGTATATCCTACGCTTACTGCCACAGATGTTACTGCTGATGCAGGGACTTGTGGTACACTCACAGTTGATTTAACTGCTGCTGACGGTACTGTTTGCGAAACTCGCACACAAGCCTGTGTAAACGATGACGATACTTTTGCTGCTGACTTTAGCGACGCATTCGCTGACCCACAAGCTTGTTCTACACTCACAACTACTACAGCGGCTTGTGCAGGATGTAACATACCAGTAGCTTGCGAAGCAGATGCAGGAACACTCACCGCAGATGGTACAGCACCTTGCGTAGCAGGCAACGAAACAGCGTACACC
>ENA-ORXR01000622-ORXR01000622.1-marine-metagenome-genome-assembly--contig:-NODE-622-length-45583-cov-118.144157_pt1 | contig 45583 bp, 30 predicted proteins | sample MGYA00237866_ERZ511479 | MGnify/ENA metagenome assembly ERZ511479
CTGTTCACCGCGCCGGTTTGCCCGCCGCCGACGAACGCCTGCGCGATCACGAGTGTGGTTTACGTGGCCGACACCGGCTGTGATCCGGCGACGGGTCTGTATGATGTCATGATTGAAGTCGCTTACACGAATGGAGCAACCATCGGCATGCTTGACGTCAACGGTGTCATGGTTCCGATTTCCACGAGTCCGCAAGTGGTGACCTTGACGGGGCTCGTCGCGGATGGCCTTCCGGTTGATGTGACCGCGCTGTTCACGGCAGATCCTGCCTGCAGTAACACCGTCGCCGCACTGTTTACCGCGCCGGTTTGCCCGACGCCGACCAACGCCTGCTCGCTGTTGAGCGTGGTCTATCTTGGCGACACCGGCTGTAATCCGGCGAACGGCACCTATGACGTCGACTTCGAACTGTCCTACACCAACGCGCCGACGAACGGCATGATCGACGTCAACGGTCAAGCCTTTCCGATTGTGGCAAGCCCGCAGACCGTCACCTTGACCGCGCTTCCGGCGGACGGATTGCCGGTGGATGTGACCGCGTTCTTTACTGCGGATCCTGCTTGCAGCAACTCGATGGCAGCGGTGTTCACCGCGCCAGTGTGTCCGACCTGTGCCATCACCAACATCACGCTTGATGCGATCGGCACCTGTAACCCGGACGGAACGGTGGATCTTGACGTCACCGTCTTCTACGATACCCCGCCGACCACCGGCACCTTGGATATCAATGGTATTCCCTATGCGATCACCGGCAGTCCGCAATCGGAGACGGTTCCGTTTCCGGGCAATGGCGGTCAAATCTTTCTCTTTGCCGAGTTCTCGGCGGACATCAATTGCCAGTTCGGCGTGATATTGAATACCTTGGCGCCAGTGTGCACCTCCCAATGCGCGATTGTTTCGGTGCAAGTGGCGAACATCGGCACCTGCCTGCCGGACGGTACCGTGAATGTGGATATTGAAGTGAGCTTCACCAACGCGCCCACACCCTTAATCGTGACGGGTAATACGGGCTTCGGAGGCGTTGCCGTCACTGGTTCGCCCCAAATCGTCACCATCAACGAAAATGCAGATGGCTCGAACCTCACGGTCACGGTCGACTTCGGTGGTGGCATCTGCAGTACCACGGTTGTGGACATTGCGGTCTTGCCGGTGTGCCCGGTCATTCCGCCCGTTCCGCCTTGCGCTATTACTAACGTGGTCGCTGCCGGTCCTTTGGCCTGCGATAGCAACGGTATGACCGGTTACGACATCACCGTCTTTTATGACAACGGTCCGACTAACGGCATGCTCGATGTGAACGGGGTTATGGTACCAGTGACCACGAGTCCGCAGACGGTTTCGGTCGCCTATCCCGGCGACGGAACCACCCAAGATGTGATCATCGTGTTCAGCGCTGACACCAATTGCGGATTCACCGCGCTGGCCGCACTGCCCTTGCCGGTATGCACGACACCGACCAACCCGGCGCCTGTCTGTGCCATCACCAACGTGGTCGCCTCTGGTCCTCTGGCCTGCGACACCAACGGTATGAGTGGCTACGACATCACGGTCTTTTTCGCCAACGGTCCGACCAACGGCACCCTCGATGTGAACGGCGTGGTCGTTCCGGTGACCAATAGTCCGCAAACGGTCTCGGTCCCGTATCCGGGCGACGGTTCCACGCAGGATGTGGTCATCGTGTTCAGCGCCGACACCAACTGCGCCTTCACCGCGCTCGCGGCCCTGCCGCTGCCGGTGTGTTCGGCCACCACCAACCCCGTTCCCACTTGCTCTATTGTCAACGTCACTGCGGCCGGCCCGCTCGCCTGCGATACGAACGGTATGACCGGCTATGACATCACCGTGTTTTTCACCAATGGTCCGACCAACGGCACCCTCGATGTGAACGGCGTGATGGTTCCGGTGACCAACAGTCCGATCACCGTCTCGGTTGTCTATCCGGGTGATGGATCCACGCAGGATGTGGTTGTCGCCTTTAGCGCCGATACCAACTGCGCCTTCACCTCGCTCGCCGCTCTGCCGCTGCCGGTGTGTACAACCCCGACCAATCCGGCGCCAATCTGCGCGATCACCAACGTGGTCGCGGTCGGTCCGCTTGCCTGCGACACCAATGGCATGACCGGTTACGATATCACCGTCTTCTACACCAACGGTCCGACCAACGGCATGCTCGACGTCAACGGCATCATGGTGCCGGTGACCAACAGCCCGCAGACCGTTTCGGTTGTTTATCCGGGCGATGGCTCGACGCAGGATGTGATTATCGCGTTCAGCGCCGACACCAATTGTGCCTTCACCGCGCTCGCCGCTCTGCCGCTGCCGGTGTGTACAACCCCGACCAATCCGGCGCCCGTCTGCGCGATCACCAATGTGGTCGCAGTCGGTCCGTTGCCCTGCGACGCGGTCGGTATGACCGGCTACGACATCACCGTCTTCTACACCAACGGTCCGACCAACGGCATGCTCGATGTCAACGGCATCATGGTGCCGGTGACCAACAGCCCGCAGACCGTTTCGGTTATTTATCCGGGCGATGGCTCGACCCAGGATGTGATCGTCGCGTTCAGCGCCGATACCGGCTGCGTCTTCGTCGCTACCAACGCGCTGCCGTTGCCCGTTTGCAATCCCTGTTCGGTGGTGTCCATCGCGCCCGGCATGGTCAGCTCTTGCGACTTCAGCAACGGCACCTACTTCGCCGAGATCATCGTGGTGCATACCAATGCACCGACGAACGGCACCTTGGATGTCAACGGTCAGGCCTTCGCCGTGACCTCGAGTCCGCAGGTGGTCACAGTTACCAATCTCGTCGCCGACGGCTTGCCGGTAACTGTCACGGCACTGTTCTCTGCGGAGCCGGCATGTGCGTTGAGTATCAGCAATGTGTTTCTTGCACCGCTCTGCGTAAACACCTCCGGGTTCGGACTTGTGAAGTCCGGTACGATGGGCACTTGTCCGGATCCGCTGACTGGTTTCCACACGATCAGTTACAGTGTTACGGTGCTCAACGGCGGCACGAATGCGGTGACCAACCTCTTCCTGCGCGATGCGGTTGGCGCCTTCATCGGGGCTGAATTCGTTTCGGCAGCAGTCACCGGATACATGGGGCCATCGAACCTCGTCGCTAACACGAACTTCACCGGACTCGCGCCGAACAACCTCCTGCTTGGCGCTGGTACTCTCGGCACCAACGAGAGTGCCACGGTGACGTTTGATGTTCTGGTCGACCCAGCGACTCCCTGCGTCGGCAGCTACCTCAACCAAGCGACCTTTTCGCTCAATGGTACCAACTTACTGGCCGCCAGCCAGGTGGTCACCAACATGATTCCGACCAACGTCGCACCGACACTCACCTGTCCGAGCGGACCAATTCAGTTCACGCTCACGACCAACGCCCCGACGGTAACCATCACGGCTGCTGACATCGGGCCGCTTAGCGTGATGGACGACTGCGGCATCGTCAGCACCTCGGTGGTCAGTCAAACCTTCGGCTGCTTCGACGTCGGCATGCACAGCATCACCGCAACCGTGTTTGACGCCTGCGGCGAGAGCGCCTCCTGCGTCGTCCCGATCGAGATCATCTGCAACCTAAACGTGACCCAGCTGATGCCGGTTCTCGGCATAGAACTTGCCGTGGCGGATCCCGGCTGCTTCTGCGGCACCAACACCCCGGGTGCGTTCCTCATTAGCATTACCAACGCCGGTCCGGTGGCGATCACCAACGTGGTTGTGAGTGATCCGCTCTATCCCGCTTGCGACACCAATATCGCCTTGCTGGCGATTGGCGACAGCTTCAGCTACTTCTGTTCGGTTGTGCTTACCGGCACCACCAACATGGTTCTCGCTACGGGCCAAGCCAACGGCATGACGGCCATGGCCGATGTCGGCGTGAGTTACAGCTTCGACGTCACCGCTCCCGGGTTCTTTGGCTGTCCAGTAGATATTGTCCTGGGATGTTCCGACCCGCTTCCGGGTCCCTCCACCAACATCGTCGTGATTGAGGACTGCTCTGATAACGGCTTAACGGTGAATGTTACCAGCAATCCGCTGATGTTTTGCACCGGACCGGGCGTCGAGTACATTTACTCTGCGGTCGATGCTTGCGGCAATGTGTCGGCTCCCTGCACCCAGCGCATCACGCGCGCTGTCGCGACCGCCGTCGCCTTCACGAACACGATTGGCGATATCAGCCTTGTCTGTGGCGCCGCGCTGCCTGCCCCGATGAACATGGCTGCAACTAGCTGTGTCGGTTCGGTGGCCGTTACGGTCACGACGAACACCAGTGCGGCCGGCTGCTCCGGAACCGATGGGGTTCAGTACGTCTACACGGCCGCCGACGCTTGTGGGAACTCGGCCATCGTAACGCAGAATATCACCTATGTGGATGCTGCTTCCCCGGTCTTTAGTTCGACGATTCCAGCTGGCACCCAGCTCGCCTGCGGACAGCCCTTGCCGATGGCTCTCGCGCCAACCGCGACGGATGATTGCACTGCCCCGACGGTCGCTGTGACGACGATGGTCTTGCCGGCTGGATGTGCAGCGCTCAACGGCGTTGAGTATGTGTACACCGCGACGGACAGCTGCGGAAACAGCATCGCCGTTACGCAGACCTTCACTTACGCCGCGATTAGCGGACCGGTTCTGAGCGCCCTGCCGCCTGGTGGAACGGTCGAGTGTGGCGGCAACGTACCGCCGCCACAAAACCTCACGGCGCTCGACGGCTGCGGAACGATTGTCGCCGTCTCGCTCAACACCGGCACGCTTCCACCGGGATGCACTGGACAGTCTGGCGTTCGGTACACCTACACCGCCACCGATGTCTGCGGTGTGAGCACCGTGCACAATGAAGACTGGACCTACGTCGATACGATTGGCCCGACCATCACCTGCGGCCCGAACCAAACCATCACCCGGATCTCGTCCAGCTGCATGGTCACGGTACCGTTCATTCCGCGCAATGCCTTTGACAGCTGCGCTCAAGTGAACGTGACGCAAAGTCCGGCGGTCGGAACGCAGCACAATGCCTCTACGCCGCTGGTCGTCACGCTGACCGCCACGGACGCTTGCGGCAATCCGACCACCTGTGTCGCAACCTACACCTACATTTGCGACGTGGCGCTTTCTGGCACCGTCTGGAATGACCTCAACATGAACGGCATCACGAGCGACGAGAACCTCAGCGCTCTCGGTCTTCCTGGCGTGGACATCACCATCCGCGACACTAGCGGCGCAATTGTCGCAACCGCGATCACCGGCGCCAACGGCTTCTGGAGCGTCGATGTGCCGCCCGGCACCTACTCCGTGGAAGTTGACACCAGCGACATTCCGGATGCTCTGCCGCTGGTCTCAACTCAGCCCTCCACGGTCACCGCGGTCTCGGGTACCATCCCGAACTTGGACTACGGCGTCTCCCCGGAACCGACCGCGATCTCCCTCGAAACCCTCGAGGCCACGGTCGTCGACGGCGGCGTCCGAGTCTCCTGGACCACGGCTTGGGAAGAGAACAACCTTGGGTTCCGCGTCTGGCGCGGTACGGTCGATGGCCCGACTGAAGTCGCAGGCGAGTTCGTTCTCGCAGATGGACAAGCGTCCAGTTACGAGATCACCGACGATCAAATTGCCACTACTTATTGGCTTGAGTCGGTTGATGCCAACCTCGGTAGTGAGTTCGATGGATCGGCGGAAACGACCATCCCGGCGGCTCCGGTTGGTCAACCCACCGCGACATTGCAAGCGACCGATGGCTCCGCCTCCTTTACCGCTGCGGCGGATGTGGCCAGCTATCTGATCATCGGGTTCGCCAGTGAACCCACCGCTCGCGACACCGCATCCGGTCTCGTTCTGGGTGGTGAGGTGATCGAGGTCGACGGATCATATGGGATCTACCTGAGCGTTGCTTCCGGCACGGAAGTGACAATCTCCGAATAAGCTCGACCCAAACAAAAAAGGCCTCGGCCAAAAACCTGCCGGGTTCGTCCCGGCAGGTTTTCTTTTGCCCAACCAATACAGGCAGCACAGTTGTCGCAGGTGGCACCGTCTCTCCGAGCGGTGTCGGGCCGCATCTCTCCAGAGAGGTCGGCGGCTGGTTCTGGTGGTCGGTCGCCATCGAACCGGAGTCGGGAGGCCCCTCCCTCTCCAAGTTTTTGAATTTCTGCCTCAAAGGCATACCGATCCTGCAGACCCGAACGGGACGGTTTGTATCGCGACGGCCGTGAGTCTGCGGGATAAATCCAGCAGCCCAAACACGGGCTGAAGCCCGCGCTACTACCTTACCTACCTACCGACCTACGATCGAGCCCCGCCGAGATTCGTCGTAGAGAGTTCGTCGTAGAAAGTTCGTCGCAGAGGGTTCGGCGGCAGTTTGATGAAATTCGAAATTTCAAATATCTTTGGCTAGGTTTCGCACGCTGCGGCTGACAGAGGACGGCAAGAACAATCCACTATCGCTAAGCTTGGGTCGATTCGAAGCGGAACACGTGGACGACTTTGCAAACGGCTTTTCAGAAAGTTGGCTGAGGTGAGCTGCCGGGGTTTCATGGTTCTCCCACTATTGTTCTGGTTTGTTCATATTTACGGATACGCTTGATCCAAGCGAATAGGATGACCCGAACCACCGTCTGCGGCCATCTCGGTCGCCCTCAACCGCACCGGCTCGGGAGGTCCCTCGCCCTCCGAACTTTTGATTTTGAACGATCCAAAAATATTAAAAGGACGAAAACGCCGCGGCCATTTCCCCGTCCGAAACGTGAGTCGAGAGAAGGTGCGCGCAGGATGATTTTAACGGGATGCTACCAATGTAAATAGGTTGGGAGATGCTCGCGAACGAAGACCGCCTCTTCCCACAGTTCATCGGACAAACGCCAAGCCTCGGTTGGACTGAGCAAGTAGACCTCGGCCAAGATCCGTTCGATAACTCCGGTGTGATCCAATTGAACCGTGACGGCACGGCGTTCGTAGAACGAAGCTTCGTAGGCATCGAACTTATCCATGGTCGCGGGATCCACATGCCGAAATAAGGTGCCGGTTACCTCCGAACCGGGACATGCCGTTATCGCGGGAAAGACACAGTCGGCGACTAAACGGCGGCGATGGTCCCTGAGGATCGCTGGTTCCCCGGCGAGATCGCGTCCGATTACGGCACGCATCACCTCAGGCACGCAGAGGGTTCCATAGGTAAAAAGATGCGGCATGAAGGTCGATGAACTCGGTTTGAGGGTAAAAGAAAAGCGCCCCGAAGGACGCTTTCTCGACGTTCATTTGGATTGAACGATTACAGGTCCACGCGGTTGCAACCGGCGGGGATGAAGTAGGATGCACCACCATTGGTGTTGACGTTGATGCCATTACCGTAGCCACAACCGGGACGGCTGAAGCGGAACGTGGCACGGTTGCCGTTGGTCCGACCGACGAAACGGCCATTTTCAGAACCAAAGCCACCGGAGATCGTCATCACGTTTGCATTGACGCTGGCGGGCGTGAGTACCACGAGGCTGCCGTCGCCTTCGGAGATCGGTTTCCAAACGAAACCACCACCAACAGATCCACCACCACTCGGGGCAGGTGTGGCTGCCGGTGCAGGTGTGGGTGCTGGTGCAGGTCTCGGTTCGGGAGCGGGCTCGGGGGCGCGTGCTTGAGTTTCGGCAGGTGCGGGTGTTGGCTCGGCGGCCGGGGCAGCGGGAGCGGGGTCAGCCGCAGCGGCAGTGGTAGTCGAACTTGAGTCGAAGAACGGGTTTCCGTCGGTTCCGTCGTTGTTGAGGGAACATCCTGTGAACAGGAATGAGGCGACCGTGAGGATCGCTAAATATTGGAGATGTTTTAATTTATGCATGTACTTTGGCAGTTTTTAACAGGTTATTAACAAATGAAATCTAACACCCTACAATGAAAAGCATGATTGACTCGTCGATGTCAAGGGAGAGCGAGAATTCGGTAAAACAGGAGGCATTCCGGGGGATTGTTTAGGGGAAGCGTTATGCTTCCCAAACCGCTGGTAGCCGTCATTGTTGGTCCGGGGACCCATGTCGGATTGTTGAGATCGAGCGCGGTTTCGATCTGGTAGCTCGTGCCAATCATGGCCGGGAATTCTAAACGAAAGCTGACAGGTCCTGGAACGCGAACCATGTCGGTCATCGCGAGTTGGGGGGTGCTGGTAACAATCAGGGTGACCTGCGCCGTATCGCTGCCCGCCGGATTTCCGTTGTCCGCCACCGCGACGGTGACCGTTTGGGTGCCGAGGTCGCTGGCTGTTGGCGTCCAAGTATACTGCCCAGTGCTCGGGCTGATCCCGCCACCTGCGGGTCCGGCAAAGGCGGCGAAGGCGAAACTCTGACCGGGGTCCGGGTCGGTTGCGGTCGCGGTAAAGGTCAAGGGGCTGCCTGGTGTTCCGAACACGGTCGCTGGTACGATTAGAGTTGGCGGGGTGTTCGCGCCGATCACGGTGATCATGACCGTCACTTGGTCGGTCAGTACCGGCATGCCGTCATCGGTCGCCACGACCGTTACGGAGAAGTTCCCGGCTCCGGGCGGCGTCCACATGAACAAGCCAGTCGTGGGGTTGATGGTGGCACCGACAGGACTTCCTGGGAGCAGACTGTAGGTCAGCGTCTGGCCGTTGTTCGGATCGGTCGCGTTCACTCCGAACTGCAATAAAGAGCCCGCACTCGCGCTCTGCGAGAGGACACTGCTGAAAACCGGGGGCAAATTGCTAACCACTGCCGCCGTGCTAAGGGGCGTCGGTGTCGCAGCAATCCAGTTGGCGGGGTCACCGGCCGCCCCGGAAAAATCAATGCGCTGCAAGGAGTTGCCGGTGCCGTCGGCATTCGCATCCCACGGGGCGATATCGGCATAGGTTAGCTCCTCGAGGATAAAGTCGTTGGGTCCGTTGGTGGAGTTCAGGCTCGCCACCGGCTTGGAGAGGGCGATCCGCCCGGAACCGTTGGGCAGTTTGGTGACATAAGGTCCGAACATCACCGGCGAACTCGCGAGGCCGTATTCCATCTCGAACGCGGTCCGGTTGGTCGCAATATTGGGGTCGAACGACACCACCAGCACGTACTCGCCGGGGTTCACCACGGCACCGATCGGGAAGGTGTAATCGACCGTGCCTTTGATCTCATAAGGCCCGAGTGCAGTACTCAGCGGAACGGGGCTACCCGTTGGATTGTGGATCTCGATGTATTCGCCGAACACATTGTCGGTGAGGGCAACGGTGTCGGCGGGGTGATACATGAACTCGGTAATGACAAGGTCCTCAATCAGCGGACCGTTCGCCGAACCACGCGTATCTTGAAGGTTTTGGAAAGACGCCGCACCATCCGGGAAGCGTCCCCAACTGGTATTAGGTTCGAGCGGACCAAAGGGCACGCAATCAAGGACCCGTCCTGGTCCGCCAGCGGGAAGATGGCTGAGGAACAGGGTTTCGCCGGAGTTGGACAGGCCAAAGCCGGTCGCCATCGGGTTGTTGAAACCAGTAACTTCGTCCACGCTGAGATAGCCACCAGCCGGCAGCGAACCCGCAGGAATGGCCCATTTTGTCAGTTGAGAGCCATCATCACTTAGATACAGATCGGTGAGCGGCAGGGCCGCCGCAGTCGGATTAAAAAACTCGACCCAGTCGTTGGAAACATAGCCGGGGAAGGACGGATTATTGAACACCGTGGTCGAGGCGATCTCGTTGATTTGCAGTTGGGAACTAGCCGGAGGCGCAGCGTCAATCACGCCGGGAGAACCGTCGATGTCCGCACTGGCCCGCCATTGCTGAGGAACGTCGAGTTGGCCATCACGCTGATTGGTCAACACCAATGGAACGATGGAATGCCCGGCACCATCCGATTCGCAGGGCCACCCGCGTCCATCATCGTAGGTAAAGTCGACGATCTCTGTGCCGAGGTCTTCGATTTTTAAACGCTCGCCACCGTTGTTCAGCTGGCCACTGTACGGACCGTAAACCGCCACACCCGCGAGTCCGTAATGGGTATTGAAGGCGGCGCCGGGGGCTTTTGCGACAATCACGATCGAACCGGGCGCCATCAGCGTGGCCACGGGGAATTGAAAGTCGACCGCTTCGGAGATCACCACCCCGGTGAGGTTTAACGTCTCGCTGGGCGACACGTTCTGCAACTCGATGAAATCGAAGCCGGAACCGACCGGGCTGTTGAACATGATTTCGGTGACGCGCAGCGAATCGACCGGTGCCGCCATAGCCGCCATCGAAAGGAGCGCCAGCCAAGCGCAACTCGCTGTCATCCAGACGGCAAGCTTGGTGGAACGGATTTGCGTGCGACTCACGCTGTGGTTATCAACGCGGCATTGGGTGCCGCCGGGAGTGCCAAACTGTGCAAAACTTCTCATCTGAGGCATCATACCCCAGAACGAACGATTTTTCTATGTGCCAAAACACACGTGTTCGTGACGGTAAGGACCGACTTCCCCAGCGTTGCTTGTTTTGTAGCGCTTTTGTTCTCCGTTGTGGCGTTCCGAGAAGACGGACCTGCCGGAAAAGCTGTATGATATTTCACAGAGGATCAATGTCGTGGCCTCGAACGAGGCGACTGGAGAAGCTGTTTGCGAACTTAGCGGTAGCCCTGCGCCTGCAGTTCGAACAGGCGGGCGTAGCGTTGTCCGGCAGTCATGAGTTCGTCGTGGGTGCCGTGTTCGACAATCACACCTTCGCGCAGCACCGCAATTTGGTCGGCCATCCGCACCGTCGAAAAACGATGTGAAATCAGGATGGCCATCTGTCCTTCGGTTGCCGAACGGAAGTGCTCGAAAATTTTGAATTCCGCCTCCGCGTCCATCGACGACGTCGGTTCGTCCAGGACGAGAATGTCGGCGCTGCCGCGCATGAACGCTCGGGCCAAGGCCACCTTCTGCCACTGCCCGAGCGAGAGTTCGCGGCCATCCTTGAACCAGCGGCCGAGCTGCGTGTCGTAACCGTCCTCGAGTTCGCCAATGAACTCGGAAGCCAAGCCCTTCGCCGCCGCTTCCTGCCATGCGTCGCGATCGTCGAAGCGCGGTTCGTCGCCGGCGCCGATGTTCTCGCCGACCGTAAATTGATAGCGCACAAAGTCCTGAAAGATGATGCCGATCCGCCGACGCAGCGCGGTAATATCCCATTCGCGCAGGTCGAGACCATCCAAGGTGATGCGTCCCGATGTCGGTTCGTAGAGGCGGGCCAATAGTTTGATTAGCGTCGTCTTGCCCGAACCATTCTCCCCGACCAGCGCGAGTTTGTCGCCCGGTTTGACCACCAGATTCACATCCAACAAGGCAGGCTTCTCGGCACCGGGGTAGGTGAAACCAACATGTTCGAAGCGAATCCCGTCGCCCGGCTTCGGACCCGCGGTCGCCGTGCCGATTCGGGTGGCGGTGGGCTGGTCGAGGTAGGCGTAGAGATTCGATAGGTAGAGGTTGTCTTCATACATCCCGCCGATCGCCGCCAGCATCGAGGCGAACGCCGACTGGCCTTGCTTGAACACCATCAGGTACATGGTCATCGCCCCGAGGGTGATGGTTTTCGAGACAGCGGCTAAACCGATCCAAATGTAGGTTCCGTAAAACGCGGCGGTGCTTAGCAGTCCCAAGGTGAAGCCCCAGAAACCACGGCGCAGGGTCAAGTTTCGGTCTTCGCCGTAGAGCTTATGGAAGATCTCGATGTACCGATCGAGGAACCGTCGTCCCAAGGAAAGCAGCGCGATTTCTTTCACGAAGTCTTCACGCGCCAGCAGGGTGCCGAGGTAATTTTGTTGCCGCGTTTCCGGCGTGCGCCAGCTGAACAGGCGAAAGGCGCTTCTGGCGAAGCGTGTCTCGACCACAAAGGCCGGCACGGCCGCCAAGGCCAAGATTAAGACCGCCCAGCCCGAGAAACTCAACAAGATGCCAGCGAAGCCGATGATCTTAATGATGTTCTGCAGCAGCCCGAAGGTGCGCATGATCAAACTGAGGGGGCGGGACGATGCCTCACGCCTGGCACGAACCAGTTTGTCGTAGAAATCTGCATCCTCGAACTGGGCCAGATCTAGTTCGAGAGCTTTCTCAAGAATAAGCACGTTCACCCGGTGCCCGAGCAGGGCTCGGAGCAGTTGATTGCAGACGTTCAAGCCGCGTTGCAACGCGGCCATCAACCCAATCAGTCCACCTTCAACAACGATCCAAAAAATGACGGTATTGCGATCCTCCACCAAGCCGCTATCTGCGGCGGTCACCACGCCATCGACGATCAGCTTGCCCACCCAGGCAATGCCGGCCGGCAGCAAGCCCGCGCACAGGGTGAGCAAGCCGATGGTCACCGTCAGCTTGCGGCTGGTCGACCAAACCAAGCCTAACGCACGCAAGGCATAGCCGAACACCCCCGAGGCGTGCTGGAGGCCGGCGAGGTTGTCTTTGCGTTCGGCGGGGAACCAGCGGTGGCGGCGACGGGGCATGGCGTGTGAGATCTGACGGAAATTCTTGCGTTGCCTTATGGCAAGCGGACCTTAATTTCGAGCGTTGGGCGTGTGGTCATCGGTCCCGCCTACAAGCACAAATTCGACCTCGTGCTCTTTCAGGTGGACGACAAGGTCTCGGACGTCTTGCGAGATAAAGGAGTGATCGGCCATGGGATTTGCTTAAAGGATGCTTGGCGCACGATGGGGCCGCGATCGGGGGAGCAGCCGTCACGCCACGCCAAGAGCATGGCCAGCCGGTTATCGGGCGCCATTTCCCGCATGGACTCGCGACGAAGGCGGTCTTGCTCTTCAAGGGTTCCAACTCGGGCGATCCGTTTCATTCCCGTTTTACTTAGCTCAGAAAAAGCATGAGTCAAACCTCGCAATCAGGCCCATCCTGAAGACGGGTGTTTTTCTTGCGTTGGGATTGGAACATGTCTGGCGGGAAGATTGCACGCTCTGTTGCCAACAAGGAGGAACTGTGGTTAATGCGGCCTTGTGAGTATTTATGTAGCAGAAGGAAGTCCCGATACCGTGTTGGACACGGCAGACCTGAAACGACTGATCGAAGGGGTGTACGAACGCCTCGGATCGCGCGAAAAAGTGCTGATTGTCCCGCCCGATTTCACCCGGTTCAACAGTCGCGCCGGCGAACTGACCTGCCTGAGCGCGGATTACTTCGGCGATCGCTTGAAGGATGTGATGCCCGCTCTTGGCACCCATGTTCCGATGCCCGACTGGCAACTAGAAAAAATGTATCCAACGGTACCGAAGGATCTGATCCGCGAGCATGACTGGCGCAACGATGTGGTCACGATCGGCGAAGTGCCCGGACAAATTGTCGACCAGTATACCGAAGGTTTATGGTCGCGTCCGTGGCCGGCCCAACTGAACAAACTGCTGTGGAGCGGCGGCCATGACCTCATCGTCTCGATCGGCCAAGTGGTGCCGCACGAGGTCATCGGCATGGCCAACTACAACAAGAATATCTTTGTCGGCACCGGCGGGGTCGAAGGCATCAACGAGAGCCACTTTATTGGCGCGGCCTACGGCATGGAACGCATGATGGGCCGGGCCAACACGCCGCTGCGCAAAATTTTGAACTACGCCGAACGCGAGTTTTGCAAGGACCTCCCCGTGCTCTACATCCTCACCGTGATCGGACCCGATGAGGCCGGCGGTCTGGTGACGCGTGGCCTGTTTATCGGAGACGATCCGGAATGTTTCGAGCGCGCCTGCGAACTCTCGCTCAAGGTGAATTTTAACATGCTCGACGAAGCGCCCAAACGCATGGTCGTGTACCTCGATGCCGAAGAGTTCCACAGCACTTGGCTCGGCAACAAGGCGATCTACCGCACCCGAATGGCCATCGCCGACGAGGGCGAACTGATCGTCATCGCGCCGAAAGTTGGCACCTTTGGCGAAGACCCGGAGATCGACCGACTGATCCGCAAGTACGGCTATCGGACCACGCCGGAAGTGATGAAGTTCGTCGATGAACACGAGGAACTGGCCAACAATCTCAGCGCCGCAGCGCACCTGATTCACGGCAGTCCGGAGAACCGTTTCAAGGTGACCTATTGTCCCGGACCCGGCGAACTCACCAAAGAGGAAGTCGAATCGGTTGGCTTCGAGTTCGGTGACTTTGCTGCCATGTCGGCCAAATATCCGCACGACAAACTGCGCGACGGTTGGCACGGCGAAGGCGACGATCGCTTCTACTACATCGGCAATCCGGCGCTCGGCCTGTGGGCACACAACGATCGTTTTAATGACGAGGAGTAGTCGGCGGTGTTTGGGCCACTTCATTTCTTGCTGGTTGTCACGAACTCACGCACAATCGAACGATGAATTTCCGAACTGGAGCTGCATTAAAGCGGTGCCAAGTGTATTGCCTGATCTTCCTGTGCAGTTGCCTCGCCGCCCCCGCATTGGCCGCTGAGGCCTCGCCCGAGTCCTTACTCGCGGCGGCGGAGATGCTGGTGGAAGATGGCTTTCACGAACTCGCGCACACCCGCATCGCGGAGGCTGAAGTCGCTGCCGACACGCGGGCGCAGAAAGTGGATGCCGCGCTACTCCGCGCCAAATCCTTTTTGCTAAAAAAGGAATTCGGCAGCGCCACCAAAGAACTCACGGACATCGCCAAAGACGCCAAGAAAGCCGGCCGCGGTGAGGCGCACGCGTTCTGGACTGCGCTGGTTGCACGCACCGCCGGAGGCCCGGGGCGAGCCGCCGAGACCTTGAAGTTGCTGCCCGCTGTCGCGTCCGACAAACCCTTGGCTTCGCCGGTTCGCCGACTGCGCGCCCGCTGCCTCGTGGACACCGAGAAGACAGAAGAGGCTCTCAACGTTCTGGAAGCCGCCAATGAAGACGCCGCCTGGCTCGACGCCGCCGCCATCGCCTTCAATGCCGGACTGACCAACAGAGCCGAGAACGCTTTGCTGCGACTACAAACCTCCGGGCTCGAACGACCCGCCGTGCGCATCGGCAGCATCTGGTTGGCCATGCTCAAACGCGAACGCGCCCAATCCGCAGCTGCCCACAAACTGCTCGCCGAAATCTTACAGCAGAAGGATCTCCCGGTCGATCTGCGACGTCTCGCTCAACTCGAGCAAGTCGCGCTCCATGTGCCGACCAACACCGCCGCCGCCGCGCGTGTCCTCGCCGAGATCGAAGCCGCCGAACCCAACCCGGCCCGTCGTGCCAGTTTTGCGGCGCGGCGCGGTGAGCTGCTCATGAAGAACGCCGACGACGAACTGCGCGCCGAAGGTGCCGCCATGGTACGCAAGGCCATTCCCGAACTCGGCACCGAAGAAGAGAAAGCCGCAACCATGCTCTCGCTCGCCGAACAACAGTTCAAGGCGGGACAGTTTAAGGAAGCCGAAACAGCCTACAACGCACATCTTCAGGCCTTTACAAACGCCACCGGACGCGTGCTCGCGTTGCGCGGCAAAGCGTGGTCTGTGTTCAACCAAGACCGCTTTCCCGAAGCAATTGGCCTGTTCAACAAAGTGTTCAAAGAGAGCGACAAGGCCGCGATGAAACAAGAGGCGCTGTTCAAAGTCGCCGACTGCTATTTCGCCTCTGGCGAGTACGAAAAAGCCGCGGAGGAATACCGCCGCTTTGCGAAGATGGTGTACGACGATCCGCGGCAGTTGAATGCGATTTTCCAAACCGGTCTGTCACTCGTCCGCGCCGGCGAACGCACCCAGGCCAAGCGCGAGTTCAGCTATCTTGTCCGGCTGTACAGCAAGTCCGAATACGCCGAAAAGGCCATGCTCGAACTGGCGAACCTTGATCAGCAGGACTCCAACTGGGCCGACGCGATCAAACAATTTGAAGACTACTTGAACACCTACTCGAACGGGGCATTCCGGGTTGAAGCCGAACTCAGCCGCAGCTTCTGCGCCTACCGTCTCGGCGATTTCGATCAGGCGCTCCAAGGGTTCGACAACATTCTCAAAAAGCACCCCAACCACGAACTCGCGCACCGCGCCGCCCACATGCGCGGTTGGGCCATCTTCCTGCGCGGCGACGAAGCGCAAGCGCGCGAGGTGTTTGAAGACTTTCTGAAAACCTATCCCGACGCGCCGCAGCAAGAGGACACCTTATTCTGGCTCGCCGAACGCGACTACAACACCAGAAAACTCGCCGAGGCCGAAGATCGCTTTCTCAGCATCGCCACCCGTTTTCCCGACGGCCGTCTGTGTGATCAATCCTACTTTTGGGCCGGACGTTGCGCCGCGCGTCAGAAGGAATACACCCGCGCCCGCGAACACTACACGGCACTGATCAAAGCGCGTCCGAAGAGCCCGCGTGTCCCAGAAGCCCTCTACGGTCAAGGCGAGGCCTTGCTCATTCAAGGCAAGTTCACCGACGCGATTAACGTGCTTAAAAAGTTGGTCGACGAGCACCCGACCAGCAACCTCGTTCCGGCCACGTGGAACCGCATCGGGGATTGCCAACGCGCCCAAAGCGGCGAGGGCCCCGACCGCTACAAGGACGCGATCACCTCCTACGAAACGGCGATTAACGCGAAGACCGCGTCTGATGCCTTGAAGGTCGAAGTCGGTTACCGGCTCGGCAGTATTTATCAAAATCTCGAACAACGCGAAAACGCCATCCGCCATTATACCGACGCGGCCTATCTCTATTTAGATAAACGCGACGGCATGGGACCGGAGCTTGGCGTTCGCTTCACTCAGTCCGCTTACGCCGCCGCCAAGCTGCTCGAGCAGGATCGCGATTTCGACAAAGCCGAAAGCTTGTACCGCCACATTGTCAAACAAGGCGGTGCCGAGGCCAAGGAAGCGGAGAAGCGGATTCAGATCCTCAAGCTCGAAAGCTTGAACCCGTTCGGCGAACGGTAGCTCGACCAAGTCGAATCTTCAGCCCTCAGACACATCGCGTCCGGCGCGTCGATTTTCATCCAGCGCATCCGCCAGCAAACGGCCAAGCCAGATCATCAGGGTCTCGCGGGTTTGCGTGTCGTCTTCCAATTGCCGGTCGTAGGCGAGTTGCTTAAACTCGCCGAGTTGGCGTCCGGGCTTCAAGCCGAACTCCCGGATCAGGTCGCCGCCGGAGATCAAGGGCTGGGGGAGGGCGGGTGCGTCTTGGTAGTTTTTCGCGAAGTCCTTGAGCGCGTTGTAGTGACTCAAATCCCCGGACGAACCGAGACAATCGATCCGGTGGAGTTCCAGTTCGGTGGGGAAGTATTCGCCGCCGATAATCTTGCGCAGCGTATTATTTTTCATTTCGGGCACGCTGGACCACTTCATGTGAGTGGCCACGCAATGCGCGACATGTTCGCGCTGGGCTTTGGAGAACTTCAGCCGGGTCATGATGTTTTTCGCCATCACCGCGCCGAGTGCGGCGTGTCCGTTGAAGCGGATGCGGGTGCTCCCGTCCGGCTCGATGGTCTCGGTGGCGGTGGGCGGCTTGGCGATGTCGTGCAGCAAGATCGACCAGACGAGTTCGAGACTGCGCTCCTCCATCAGGTCGAGCATCAGGCACACGTGGGTGAACACATCGCCTTCGGGATGCCATTTCGGTGGTTGCTCCTGACCGTGCATCGGAATGGCTTCGGGGAGGACATGTGCAAGTAGGCCGATGTCGAGCAGGCAGCGCAGGGCCTTGCCGGGCTTCTTCGCTTCGAGAAAGGTGCGGCTGAGTTCGACGTTTACCCGTTCGGGCGAAACACTTTTTACCAGGGCCGCGTGTTCACGAATCGCGGCAAAGGTGCCGGCCTCGATCTCGAAGTCGAGGGTGTGAGCAAACCGAATGGCCCGCAACATGCGCAGGTGGTCTTCACGGAAGCGTTCGACGGGATCGCCGATCGCACGAATCACCTTGGCTTTTATGTCGGCTTGTCCGCCGACATAGTCGATCAATTGTTCTTCGACCGGGTCGAAAAACAAGCCGTTGATGGTGAAGTCGCGTCGCTGCGCGTCATCTTTTGCCGTACTCGGTTCGTAGCCGACCGGATGGCGGCCATCGTGATATTCAAGATCTTGGCGGAACGTTGCCACTTCGAACTCGCTCCCGTCCACCAGCACCTGCACCACGCCGAAGGCCTTGCCGATTTCGTGGGTGTGCTCAAACAGGGCGAGGACCTCGTCCGGGGACGCGCTGGTGGCAATGTCGATGTCTTTGCCTTTGCGTCCGATCAAGCGATCCCGAACGCAACCGCCAGCCCACAGCGCTTCGTAGCCGGCGTCACGCAGACGTCGGAGTACCGTGATAGAATGTTGTTCGAGGGTGGTCATCGTAGGGGCTCTCCTTAAAAGCGGGGGTGGTCTAAGAGGATTTTCGTTTGGCATGCAAGCACGATATGCAATGCCGCAAACCATGTCCGAACCTGATCCATCTCCCGATTCCGCAACCATCCACATTCTTCCAGCGCTCGGTGATAACTATATCTATCTGATTGAGAACAACGGCGAGGCGGCGGTGATCGACCCCGGTGCGGCCGCGCCGGTTCACGAGGCACTGCGCCGTTTGAAGCTGGAACTGCGTTCGATTTTACTCACCCATTTTCATGCCGACCACATTGGTGGCGTAAACGGATTGGTCGCCGAGTACCCCGGCGTCACGACCTACGCGCCGGGCGGGAAGGGCTTGGAGGATGTCACGCTCGCCTCGGCTGAGGGGGCAGGGGAGGCCTCGTTCGAGAGCCTCGGTTTATGGGTCGAGGTGATCCCGACGCCGGGGCACACCTTACCCGACGTATCATTTTTTATCCCCAAACTCGGTGCGGTGTTCGTCGGCGATTGTTTGTTCGTCGGCGGTTGCGGGCGCTTGTTCACCGGCACCGCCGAGATGCTGTACGAATCCTTCGGCCGACTGCGCGCGCTCCCGGACGACACCCGAGTTTACGTCGGTCACGAGTACACCGAAGATAACTATCGTTTTGCGCAGGCGCAGTTTCCGGAGGACCCGATCATCCGCGAACGCGCCGCATCACTCAAGGTACCGAGCGAGCCGACCACCATCGGCGAAGAGAAACGCAGCAACGTGTTTTTTCGTTCGGAATCGGCGGTAGAATTGGCCCGGCTTAGAAAGCTAAAAGACAACTACTGAACAAACAACGTGGCTGCGGTGCCCCACGGGTTGGCCTACTGAACGGTTGGCATGCCCAAAATCCAAGCAGCAAAGCGAGGGCGATGGCGAGGGACGCCAGAGTCCGAGGGAGTGCCTGCCCTTGCGGTTCCCAGTGGTCATTTCCATTGGATGACGAGTGAAGGGATTGCCGCCTCCAATTCGTTTATCCCCGCTTCAGTTACTTGAGTGCTGTGGAGGAAAAGGTCCTCTAAGGCGGTCATGCCTTTGAGGTGTTTCAAGCCGGCGTCACTCACTTTGGTCCCCATAAGATCAAGCCGCTGCATGGCAGTCATGCCCTTTAGGTGTTCCAAGCCGGCGTCGGTCACTCGAGTGTGGTTGAGGCCAAGGTACTGCAGGGTGGTCATGCCCTTGATATGCTCCAGGCGGGCATCGGTCACTTGAGTGTAGTGCAGGTAAAGCTCCCTTATGGCGGTCATGCCCTTGAGGTGCTCCAGACCGGTGCCGGTCACTTTAATATCAACTAGATCAAGCTCTTGCATGTCGAGCATGTGCTTGAGGTGTTGCAAGCCGACGTCGGTGACTTGGGTGTTGCGGAGGTCAAGCTTTTGCATGGCGGTCAGGCCCTTGAGATGTCGCAAGCCGGCGTCGGTGACTTGGGTGTCGCGGAGGACAAGATTTTGTAAGGAGGTCAGGGCTTTGAGGTGTTGCAGGCCCGCATCGGCCAATTGGGTGTCGCGGAGGTCAAGCTTTCGCATGGCGGTCATCTCGTTGAGATGTTCTAAGCCGTCGGTCACTTGGGTGTTGGCGAGACTAAGCGTCTGCAAGCCGGTCATGTCCTTGAGGTGTATCAAGCCAGCGCCGGACAATTGAGTGCTATCGAGATGAAGCGTCTGCAAGCGGGTCATTTCCTTGAGGTGTATCAAGCCGGCGTCGGTCACTTGGGCTGCCGTGAGATCGAGCTGCCTCATCGCCCTCAATCCCTTGAGATGTTCCAAGTCGGTGTCGGTTATTGGGCTTAAAAAGAAATGACAAGTCGTCACGCGTTCTAGCTTTTCCAACCAACCCTTGTCGGACAACCGCTCTTTGGCGGCGTTTGGCAAGCGGTTCGTCAGCCATGTGGACTCGGTCTGGACATTCCCGCCCAGTGCGCGAACCCACAGCACGGTGTTGTGCTGGCGAATAGCTGGCATGACCAACACCACCAGCAGTAAAGCGAGCGCGATGGCGAGGGCGAGCCAGTGTCCGAGGGTGCGTCGACCCTTATGCGCCCCCGCCTCTTTGTCTGCGGACTCCTTGTTGCGCATGGTCCGTGTGTTAGCCGGATTCGTCGCCGGCAAAGTTGGTGACGAGATATTCGCAGGCGGTTTCCAAACTCGGGTGGATCTTGGTGCAGTAGCGAACCATCCAAGGGCTGCAGTTTTTGTAACTGAACGGGGAGAAGGCGATGACGAACTTGCCCAAATCGTGGGCGGCGTAGAACACCTCCATTGAGGTGCCGATGGACGGTTTGTTGTAGTTCACCAGAATGATGTCGCCGTCGCGGACATCTTGCAGGTCGAACTCGACGATCTCGTTGGCGCTATCGACCTCGCGGTCTTTGAAATTCCGTCGCATCGGATCGAGCAACTTGAAATGATCACCGAGCAACTGCTTGGCTTGTTCGCGCCACTCGCGTGCTTCGCCTTCGACTTCGTCCATGATCGGACCGCTGAGATAAACCTTCTTCAATTCGTAAACTCCAAATGTTTTAAATAGTTTTGCAGAGAGCTTCTTATCCGGGTAAGGGATTGTGGCAAATACAAAGGTCAAACTAACGTGAATGTAGCTGCTGTCATCCTCGGTGGAGGAAAAGGAACCCGTCTTCAACCCCTTACCCAAGAGCGTTCGAAGCCCGCCGTGCCTGTTGCGGGTCGATTCCGCTTGGTTGATATCCCGATTTCAAACTGTCTGAACAACAATCTCGGCAAAATTTATTTGCTGACGCAGTTCATGAGCGTGTCCTTGCATGAACACGTCCAGTCCTCGTTCCAGTTCGGCAGTTTCAGCAATAACTTCGTCCGACTGCTCGCGGCCCAGCAAACCCCGGATAGCACCGCGTGGTTCACCGGCACGGCCGATGCTGTCCGACAGGTGAAGATGCACCTGATGGACGAACGCCCCGACTACGTGGTCATCCTTTCCGGCGACCAACTCTACCGACTGGATTTCGCCCACGTGCTCCAGCAGCACATCGACAAACGCGCCGATGTCACCATCGCCACCAAACCGGTGTTCCGCGAAGAGGCCGGTGCGCTCGGCATCATGCAGATCGACGGCCAGAACCGCATCCTACGTTTCGTCGAAAAGCCCGGCGACACCCCCGAACTCGACGACCTGCAATCCCCGGGGAGTCAATATTTAGCCAGCATGGGCATCTACGTGTTTAACACCGCGCTGCTGTGGAAACTGTTAGAAGAGAATCCTGATAAGGACGACTTCGGCAAACACATCATTCCGAAAGCTATCGAAAGCCATTCCGTCTTCAGCTACGTGTACAACGGTTACTGGAAAGACATTGGAACCATCGGCATGTTCCACGAAGCCAATCTGGCGCTGACGGATACCTTGCCCGAGTTTGATTTCTACGATCCCAGCGGCACGATCTATTCGCGCCGCCGCAACCTGCCGCCCTCCAAGGTTGTTAACTGCTGGATCGACCGAGCCATCGTCACCGAAGGCTGCATCATTTCCGCTGAACGCTTGCAACACTCCCTGATCGGCGTGCGCGGCATCGTCGGCGACAAGACCGTTGTCATCGACAGCTATTTGATGGGCGCCGACCATTACGATTGGGAGGCCGGTCCCGCCGAGGGCGCGCCGCCGATCGGTATCGGTTCGGGCTGTCATATCGAGAAGGCGATCATCGATAAGAATTGCCGCATCGGCAACAACGTCGTGATTTCCCCCGAGGGCAAAGAAGACGAGACCGTGACGGATTTGTACACCGTTCGTGACGGGGTCATCGTCATCCCGAAGAACACCATTATTCCCGACAACACCGTCTTGTAATTGTTGAGCCAATCGGGACGTGGACGACGTTGATCTCAACGAGGCCTTCAACGTTGTGCTTTCCTTTACATCTGCGGTGAACGACTGGGAAACCAGACAGTCCGATGATCGAGGATGGTTTGCTTCTCAGCGGTATGTAGCGCGACCTAAAATGTCTCGCGGGATAACCAGCGGATCAAGCAAATCGAAGCAGAGTACGGCAGGTTCTTTACGGCTCATTGTACGGATCGGAAACGCGTCTACAGTGGGGTTCCCTTTTCTTGGAGTGATGGCGGGAAATATCCCGGGGTCAAACGGGATGCCATTTTAACGGAAGAATCCCTGACGAGGGGCCGAATCGAGGTGACGGCGCTAGGAGGAGTCTTCCCCGGCCAGCAGTATAAATTTGTCCTCTTTCGCAAGGTCGAAGTTTGGAGGATCGACCATCTTCTTTCGAAGAGCGGGGATGCCGAATGGCGTCGTTCCTGTCTTTAGCTGCGCAATGGTTGAGGTGACTTTACGCGTCGGCGTTCTCTGGCGTTCGCGAACGGAGCAAGCGTTGGATCCATCTCTTAGGTGCGTCGAACGCCGGTCGCGCCATCAAACACATGGCAGTCTGCGGCATCGAAATCGAGTTTCAGGGACGAACCTGGACGGATCGGAATGGTCGAGGGGAGGCGCGCTTGGAGTTCGGTGTCGCCTTCAAGTTTGAGCAAGACGATCTGGGATTCACCGAGATGCTCCACGACGTCAACTGTCCCGGCGATCCCGCCAATGACATGGTTCCCCGTCGGGGCGAGCCGTAGCTTTTCCGGACGAACGCCAAGCGTGGCCGGCCCGTTTTCCTGTTGCAGGGCGACGTCGATACCGGCGGCGCGGAAGCGTCCGTCGAGAATCTCGCCTTCGACCAAGTTCATCGCCGGGGTCCCAATGAAGCTGGCGACAAAGCGGTTGGCCGGCCGGTCGTAAACGTCGAGCGGCGCACCGACCTGTTGGATCTGGCCGTCGTTCATCACGCAGATACGGTCGCCTAGGGTCATCGCCTCAACTTGGTCGTGGGTAACCAGCACCATGGTGGTTTGCAGTCGCTGATGGAGGCGCTTGAGTTCCTGACGCATGCCAACGCGCATTTTCGCGTCGAGATTGGAGAGTGGTTCGTCGAGTAGGAATACGGAGGGATCACGAACGATCGCACGGCCGAGGGCGACGCGTTGACGCTGGCCGCCCGAGAGGGCCTTCGGACGGCGCTTGAGATAGTCGGTAAGACCAAGCGTTTCGGCGGTGCTGGACACCCGACGTTCGATCTCGGCCTTGGGTGTCTTCCGCAACTTCAGTCCGAACGACATATTCTTGTAGACGGTCATGTGTGGATACAGCGCGTAGTTTTGGAACACCATCGCGATGTCGCGGTCCTTGGCGGGAATGTCGTTTACGACCTGCTCGCCAATACTGCAGGTGCCTGCGGTGATCTCCTCGAGACCGGCGATCATGCGCAGCGTTGTCGTCTTTCCACAGCCGGAAGGCCCGACCAGCACCATGAACTCGCGGTCGCGAATTTCTAAGTCTGCCCCTTCCACCGCGACGACATCGCCGGGGTAGACTTTACGAACGTTCTTGAGGGTAACACTGGCCATGGGGCGTTGCTAACAGATGAACGCGGAGCGAGTCGAGTGCTTGCATGGGGCGATCACTAGGAACCATTTCCAGCCGCTGGTGCTTGAATAACAAAAGGCCGCGCGGCGAACGAGTCGGGCGCGGCCTCCTTGCCGGCATGAAGCCGGTTGCGGGTTCTTACCGACCGGGGCTGAAACCGGGGCTGTAGCGGTAGGTCTTGAACGCCGAAGCGTTGCCCAGCGTGTCGACCGCGCGCAGGGTGTAGCTGCCACCATGTTTGGTGTTGATTTCTTTCAGCGAGTTGTTGGGCAGCGGGGTGATGCTGCCATCAGCTTCGCGGAGTTCGAGAGTCTTCACGCCGGCGTCGTCTTTCGCATTGAAGCGGACGGACATGATGTTGCCGCGGTATTCAGGGGTGTGGGTGACGGTGGGTGCGTCAGCATCGACGCGGAATTTCGTTGTGCTGACTTGGCTGCGGCGACCGTTGGCGGCGAAGGAGCGCGCATGGAAGATGTGGACACCGGAAGTCTGCGGAACAGGGAGTCCGTTAATCATGGTTTGGTAGGCGCTGCCGTTCCAGCTGTATTCGAATCCGGCCACGCCGTTATTCGGGCCAACCGGCTGCACCTGGATCTTGTTGTTCGGACCCGAAACCGGCACGCCCGCGACGTTCTTCATGGGTTGCTGGATGAGGATGTTGAAAGCCAATCCCTCAAGGATCTGGAGTCGCTGCACCGGTGTCGTGTATCCGAGCAGCCCTTGGCTGCGGGCGGTGACGCGCCAGAAGTAAACACCCGGTTTCAGTTCGTTCTGGGGGACGACATTCAGTGCCGGGGTTTCCCGTTGTTCCATCATCGAGGCGAAGTCTTTTCGCTCTGAGAGTTCAAAGCGGTACGTTTGGGCATTGGCGACAGCGTCCCAGTTGAGTCCGGGTTTCGGGTTCTCGACTTGGAAATTGGCGAACTTCTGGTCGACCTGCGGGGCGGCAGGGAGGTTCACTACTTGAAGGTTGAAGACGCCGTTTTGCTCGAGGGCTTTGATGCCTTGGCCATTATCGATGTTCACCAGTTCGTTCCCCGGGCTCATGGTCTGGGTTTTGCCGTCGGTTACTGCGAGAGTGGAGAGATTCCCTTTTTTGGTGACGCGCACGGTGGTGCCGCGGATAAGGATCGCGAGTCCGGAGGCGTTCAAGTTGATGTTGTCATGGCGGGCGTTTTTGACCTTTTTAACTCTGCCGATGTATTCGCCGTCGTGGAGGGCGATCGAGGTGCGACGGGAATCTTTGGCGAGGTTTTTTGTCAGTTCAACCAACTCGATGGTGGTGCTTTCCATCAGTTCGTAGACAGAACTGTCAGGAAACTCGAGGTGGGCCGATGAGCCTTTGCCGGTGCGGATCAAACTTCCAGCAGGGCTGCGGTGGAGGGTACCGAGGACCTTCCATGATTTGCCGCCGTCCGTTGAGTTTTGCACGATGCCGTTTTTTGCCGCGAGAATGACTTCGAGATCAACGGTGGCCTTTTTGCGCGCCGTTTCAAGGGCACGTTCGGCCCAAACTCCGGCCAGTTTCGCTTTGCGGATAGCAAACTCGAAGTTCCCATCTTGATGCTCTTTCAAAGCCGCTTTGTAAAAATCCAAGGATTGCTTGTAGGCGTCGGGCGCGTAAGTCGCGGCAAACATTCCGTTGGCCTCTTCGATTTTCGCGATGGCCAACAATTCCATGCTCTCTACTTTCTCGATGCCTTTCGGAATGATCAGCGTGTCCCCAGGCTTGATCGCGTTTGGCGAGGCAATGTTCGGATTGGCCTGCATGATAATGTCGAGGCCAGTCGAAGCATTGTTCAAATGAGCCAGAGCGATGTCACGCGGATCCTCATTCGCTTTCACGGTATAGCGGATGTACTCGAGATCAGTCTGACTATATCCTGTCAGGACAGTCGTGAAGAAGGCCGCAAGGAGAAGGTGGATCAAAGAACGTTTCATGAGGGAATTTTATATATGTTCAATTTGTAATCTATTGCCAAAACACACATTTTCAAGGAAAAACCGGGCCGTTTCGTATCGGCATGATTTGTACCGAACGCCCATTTTTCGCGGTTTTTCATTTATTCTGACGTGTAGACTTCTGGACCTCCGTCGCCGTGCCAAAATTCAACTCTTCCAGCGATATTTTACGATGAACGAAATGAAAAAGGCCCCGATTAACGGGGCCTGATTAACAGGGGCTTGTTAACAACACTTTAGAGTTTGCTCAGCACCGCTGCCGGGTTTTTCTCAGCCTTGGCCACACACTTGTCGCAGCAGAAAGCGACTTTGACTTCGGCGACTACCGTTTTTGCCGCTTTGGCTGGTTTGCCAGTGACGATACATTTGGCGGTGGCGGGTTTGGTGGCTTTTACTTCGAAGTCTGCATCGCCAGCGACCTTCTTGGCGCACTTGCCGCAGCAGACGCCGACGGACTGTCCATTAACAACCACGGTTTTGCCCGTTCCTTTGCCACTGATCGGGCAGGTCTCGTTGACGATCTGAGATTCTGCGGCGAGCACTTGCTTGGTCATCGCGGCAGGATCTTTTTCATATTTTTCGAGGCAGTTGCCGCAACAGAAGGAGACGGCTTTTTTGATGGTCACGGTTTGGGCGGCATCCACGTCGTCCCCGCTGAAGGGGCACTTGGTGTTTACGGCGTCTTGCGCCGAAGTGAAGGCCGCGAACATAGCAAAGGCGGCGATGAAGCATACAAGATTTTTCATAGACTAACATTATCCGCGAAGTACTCTTCCTATACAAGCGATTTGTTTGCTACAAGATCCCCAGAAACGGATGCCGCCTCTACGGTCAGGCGGGCTAACAGAGAGGCGTTGATCGAATGGAAAACGAAAATCCCACCCTTCATTGTAAACGGGGCAATAGCCTATGGTCGTTCGAACTTCTGGAGAAGTATCTGGTGCACCGATGGGACCAAGTGCGCGGACCCAACAAGGGCGAGGAGCACATCGCCCTTGCCACACTCTCCCCTCATCTCACCGTTCGAACCGGGGCGGGCCAGAGGGGCGTGGCCGCGACTTATTTGGGGGATTCTTCTCGTGGCGATTGGACTGATTTCCATTCTGAACTTTTTGAAGGGTGGTGAGCCATGGCAGGTCGCCGTTTTCATTCTGTCTCTGTTTGGATACTACTGGATAATCTACCACGGGCTGCGCGTCTTCGAGGTCCAAACGTGGACCGTCGTGCGCTCGCAAGATGGCCGCGATATCGCGCACTGGACGAGTTCATGCTGTCGCAGCGACGCGGAACGTGAAGCCTTTGAAGCGGCCTTCCACGCGGCGTTCGAAAACGAAGCATCCTGAGGCCGACCGTGCTTCCGGCAGCTGCCACCTTGCCAAGGGGGCGGGGCGTATGCCAGTCGGGCGGACATGAATCTCTCCGGACGCACGAAACCTTTTGCCGTGTTGGGTCACCCGATCTCGCACACGCTGTCGCCGCCGATGCACAACGCCTCGTTCGAGTCGCTGGGCTTGGACGCGGTCTATCTTGCGTTCGACGTGCACCCCGACCACCTGGTGTCCACTCTTCGCAGCATGGCGCAGATGGGTTTCGGTGGCGTGAACCTGACGATCCCACATAAGCAAGTCGCCTACGCTGCGTTCGCCGACGCGTCCGCGCCCGAACTCACGCTGGCGCCCAGCGCCGAACTGGTAGGCGGCGTCAACACCGTCGCGTTCGACCCAGATTCCAGCGGGATGACCGGACACAGCACCGACGGCTATGGATTTCTCACCGATGTCGCCGAGCAATTCGACGGTCTTTCGGTGGCCGGCAAAACGGTGTTCATCGCGGGCGTCGGCGGAGCGGGGCGAGCAGTCGCCTTAGTCTGTGCTCGCGAAGGCGCCGAACGCATTATTCTACAAAGCCGCAACGCCGAACGCCGCGAGAAAGTAGAGCAGGAAATCGCCGCGCTAGGCTTGAAGACGGTGGTCGAACATCAAGGCGACCCGCGCGACGCGGACCTCGTGGTCAACGGGACCCCGGTTGGCATGAAGCCGGACGATCCGCCGCTGTTGCCGGAAGCCTCGTTTCGTTCGGGCCAGTTTGTGTACGACATGATTTACGTGGTGCCCGAAACGCCGTTCATGCGTCCGGCGATTGCCGCCGGCGCGCGCGCGGCGAACGGGATGGGCATGTTGCTGCATCAGGGCGCGCGTTCGTTCGAGATCTGGTCGGGACAACCGGCGGACTTGGCGGCGATGCGGGAAGCGTTGCGGAATTATTTGCAACACCGCTAACGAACTCAGCCTCTACACGTATCCTTGCGGATCGTCGCCGGGCGGGGCGATGCGGGATATGCGATGCGGAATATGGGAGTGTGGAATCGGAGATTAAAGTGGGAGGCCGGCGCAACCCGCATCGCGCTATCCCATCAACGAACGCACGTCGGGCGCGAACGCCAGCACCACAAACGCCAACACCGCCGCCAGCACGAACGCGGCCAAAAGCAACAAGCACCATTCGAGCACTTGCAGCCGCACCATGGTGCCGCGCGCGCAGCCGAGCTTAAACATGGTCGCCATCTCGCCCCTCCGCAATCGCAGGGAAAGCAGCACGACGAGTCCAAGGAACAACGCCATCGCGACCAGAAAAACGGCGAAGATGGCGTTGAACCAGCGTTTCACTTTCAGCACCAAGCTCATGAGTTCGGACATGACGCTACGGGTGTCGAGCACCTGACGCTCCGGTGAAAGATTGTAGTTGGCCGCGAGCAGATCGGCGTCTTTTTGCGAATGCGGAAACACCAAAATCGAGGTGAGCGGCAAGTCCGCCTCGGCGCCGTGCAGGTGAAAGCTGGCGAGGTTCTCCGCAGTGAACTCCTGAAAGCGAATCAGTTGTTCCCCAGCCACCACCTTGGTTGTGTTGTTGGTGGTTTCGGTTTTCAGGATCGCGCCGGGTTCGTCTTTCATCCCGTCGACATCTTGGTGTCCGTGGCCGTGACCATCCAGAACCCAAGCGGTGCGCAGGTCGGTGAACACCGCCGCGTCGTCCGCCGTACCGCGTTCGGCGAGCACGCCGACCACACGCATCTCGACCGCATAACGGGTGAGATCGAACATGCTTTCCTGATCGCTGCGCAAACCATCACCCGGACCGAGCTCCAAGCGAGTCGCCGCCGCCGAACCAAGAACGCAGTCGCCCAGCCGCAGCGGCAAGCTTCCCTCTGCCAGTTCGAGGCCGCGTTGTTTGAAATAGGACAGGGTCGTACCGACCACCGGCGCGCCGCCAGCCTGGTGACGCGCCAACAGCGGCAGCACGTTCGCTCGACCCGTGACGCGCAACGCGGCCGCTTCGCCATAGGGCAATTCGCCGGGCGCGGCCTTGGCAAAGTATAAGCTGTTGACGACTAAATCAAAACGGTCTCCGCGCGCTCCAGCGACCATCGGTGTGGCTTCGGCCCGGGCCATGAGATCGCGTTCGTAGTGGCGGATCAGACCTTGCAGCACGAGTGGTAGCAGGATCACCAACGCAAGTCCGAGAACTAGCAGGGCGCTTTTGCCGCGATGGTGCAGCAGATATTTCCACGTCAGCGTGAACAGCCTACTCATGCTGTGCTCTCCGAACTCGCCTGAATGGTGGACACATCAACCACGCGGTCGAAGCCGTCGAGGTGACCGTGATCGTGGGTGATGACCAACAGCGTCGCCGAACGCGCACGCGCCTCGGCGTGCAGTAATTCGAGAATGGCGTTGGTGTTCCGCGGGTCGAGATTGCCGGTCGGTTCGTCGGCGAGCAACAGGACGGGTTCGGTGACCAGCGCGCGGGCGATGGCGACGCGTTGGCGTTCGCCCTGGGAGAGCTTGCCCGGACGCCGCTTGAGCAAGGTGCCAATACCGAGTCGCTTGGCGAGGGCCTTGGCGCGTTCGCTTGCGCCAGTGGCGTTCAAGCGCGGATTGATCGCGTAAGGCAGCAAAATATTGTCTAGCGCAGGCAGGTACTCGAGCAACTCGAACGACTGAAAAACAAAGCCGATATTTTTTGCCCGGAACGCGCGCCGTTCGGCGTCGGAAAGCTGGTCGATACGCGTGCCGTCGATCCCCACCGAGCCCGCGTCCGGCACTTCGATCCCAGCGATCAAACGGGCGAGGGTAGTCTTGCCGCAACCGCTGTCGCCGACGAGTGCGAGGTGTTCGCCGCGCGCCACCTCGAACGAGGGCACCCGCAGTCCAAAGGCGTCTCCACGCGCAGCACCCGGATAAGAAAATGTAAGTTCGGAAACGGAAAGCATGGCAGACAGGCAGGGCGCAGGATTCAGAGAAGGAAAAGACCAAGCAGAACGGCCGCGTAGGCCAGCAAGATCCCGATCATGGGCGGATCCGTGAGTAATACTTTCTCTGGGCGTCCGCCTTCCTCTTTGCGGTAGACCAGAAAGAAATAGCGCCACAGACCGAGCAGCACAAATGGGATGGTCAGCGCGAGTTTGTAGCTGCCGAACTTCGCCACCGTGTCCGGCCAAACCGTGTAGGCGGAATAGGCGAACGCCGCGAGAATCGCGACGCCGAGAATCAAGCGGTCGAGCAGCTTGCCGCTAATTTTTCCGATGTCGTAAACACGGGTCGAACCGCCCAGATGGCTGAGCACCACCGTCTCATGGCGGCGTTTACTGAGTCCAAGAAACAGCGCCAGCAGGAAGGTGCAGCCGAGCAACCAGTTGGAGATGACCACGTTGATGACGACGGCGCCGGCTACCGCGCGCAGGATGAAGCCGCAGGCGATAATGATCACATCCAGCAGCGCGATCCGCTTCAGGTAAAAGGTATAAGCGATCTGCATCACCAGGTAGGTGGCCAGCACCGCGAACAATTTCGGCGACAGCAGCGCGGCCGCCGTCAAAGATCCCACGGCGAGCACTGCCGACATGACGAAGGCGGTCTGCACCTTCACCGAACCGGCGGCGATCGGGCGGAAGCGTTTTGTGGGATGCTTGCGGTCGCGTTCGCGGTCGCTCGAATCGTTGATCAGATAGATCGAACTGGAGATCAGGCAGAATAGCGCCGTCGCGAGGCAGACCCGCACGAACTGCTGGAGTCCGACGTCCTGTCCTTGGTCGCCCAGGGCAAAAAAGAACGCGGCGAACACCAAGCCGTTCTTGGTCCACTGGTGGGGACGCAACGCGATGATGTGCGGCAGCAAACCGCCGCCGCCACTGCTTGCCGATGAGGAGGAGGGCGAGGAGGAAGAGGAGGGCGAGGAGGAAGAGGAGGGGGAATCCATCAGGTCGGGTCGGGCGTGCCGCCGCCTTTATATTCCACGCTACGTTCGTGCGGGGTCTTCGCGCCGGAGCGTTTAAAGCCATGTCCGCCGAGCAGTTTCCAGACGACGAGGATGGCTTCTTTGACGATGCCTTTGTGGATCTTGCTTTCGCCTTCGGTGCGTTCGGTGAAGGTGATCGGTTCCTCGACAATTTTGAAACCGCGGGTCCACGCTTTGTAGGTGAGTTCGATCTGGAACGAGTAGCCAATCGAGGTCACCTCATCCAACTCGATGGTTTCAAGCACCGAGCGGCGGAAACATTTGAAGCCGCCGGTCGGGTCCGAGAACGGCATGCCGAGAATCAGGCGCACATACTTGCCGGCACCCATGCTGAGTATCAGCCGCTTGAGCGGCCAGTTGATCACCCGGATGCCGTTCATGTAGCGCGAACCGAGCACCAGGTCAGCGGTGTCAGCGGCGCTGCGCATGCGGGGCAGGGCGGCGGCCTCGTGGGACAGGTCGGCGTCCATCTCGAAGATGAATTCGTACTCGCGTTCGAGCGCCCATTTGAAACCGGCGATGTAGGCCTTGCCGAGTCCGGCTTTTTCAGTGCGATGGAGAATGTGGATGCGCTCGTCTTTGGCGCAGATCGCGTCCACCAGTTCGCCGGTGCCGTCAGGCGAGCCGTCGTCGACAAACAGAACATGGGTGTCGGCCAGACATTCGAAAATGCTGTCGAGCAAAGGTTGAATGTTATTCCGTTCGTTGTACGTCGGAACAATGATGAGTGTATCAGACATGATAAAATGGGTAAGTGAGAGTGAACCCTATGGATAACGACCTAAAATATCAAGTCGTGCGATATAACACGCCGGTGCTTCGTGAACAGGCGGAGGCGGTGACCGAGTTCGACGAGGAACTCGCCCAGCTGGGCCGCGACATGGTGCAAACCATGCACGCCAGCAAAGGCATCGGCCTCGCCGCCCAACAGATCGGTCTGACCAAAGCCATTTGCGTGGTCAACCTGCCCGCCCACATGGACGAGGACGAGAACGAGGAACGCTTAAACCCAGATGTCGCGATGCCCATGGTCTTGGTCAACCCAGAGATCACCGCCTCCTCGAAAGAAACCGACGTCTACGAGGAAGGCTGCCTCAGCTTTCCCGGCATCAATGGCAAAGTTACCCGACCTTATAGCATCACCGTCACCTTTAAAGATCCCGAAGGCTGCGAACACACCCTCGAACCCATCGGCCTGCTCGCCCGCGTCATCCAACACGAGATCGACCACTTAAACGGCGTGCTGTTCATCGATCATATGAGCGGGGCGAAACGCTTTGCCTTGAAGGGTAAGCTCAAGCGGATGCGCGCGGAAACGGCTGCCGCAGCGAGCCAGTAAAGGTAGCGCACGTAGCGCACGCTTCCAGCGGGTGTCGGTACGCCGCCTTCTCAGGCGGCAGTCCGTCGGCGCCTCAAGTACTACCTGCTAGAAGCAGGTGTACCTACACCGCCTAGAAGTCGGCGCTACGAAGCAGGTGTACCTACACCGCATAGAAGTCGGCGCTACGAAGCAGGTGACCTACACCGCCTAGAAGTCGTCGCTACGAAGCAGGTGTTCCTACACCGCCTAGAAGTCGGCGCTACTTCAGCAGGTCCTTTGTGCATTGCCGATCCCGTTGCTTGTTCGAAGGCGTTGGTCTATACTGAGTTCGTGAAGAGTATGGGAGTCTACGAACTAAAGCGCATCTGGACCGCGGTCTTGACCCTCACGATGCTTTGTCTGTTTACGCCTCGCGAGGCCGTAGCTGACGACACCAGCACTGGGCTTGTGGGTCACTGGACCTTCGATGAAGGCAAGGGGGCCGTCGCGCGCGATGCCTCGGGTGGCGGCAACCACGGCAAGATCTTGGGCGGCGCGGAATGGACGGAGGGCAGGATTGGTGGGGCGCTGGCGTTCGACGGAACGGATGACTTCGTGTCGATCCCGAACGAAAGCCATTTTGACATCACCGGCCGCGTCACGGTGTCGGCCTGGATCCGCGTCGAGTCCTTCACAACATCGTGGCAGGCCATTGTGACCAAGGGCGACCGCGCGTGGCGACTACATCGGGCGAACAAAACGAAGCGCATGGGGTTTGCCTGCTCGGATCTCTCCCGGAATGAAGTCGGCGATCTCTACGGCAAAAAAGACGTCGCCGACGGCGAGTGGCATCACGTCGCTGGCGTTCTCGACGGGACCAATGCATCGATCTTCGTTGACGGGGCTTTAGATGCGTCGGCGGCCTCTTCCCCAACGATCAGCGTCAACGATTACGCCGTGTTGATCGGCGCGAATGCGCAGATTTCGGGCCGGCTGTTTCATGGTGTCATCGATGATGTCCGCATCTACAACCGAGCGCTCTCGGCCGATGAACTGCAGGCGCTCGCCGAAGCAGGTGGCGCGACTGTCGCATCTATAATGCCGAGCACGTCCAGTACTCCATCCGCATCGGGCCTCTCTTTTGGTGCGTTTGAAAAGATCTTCGACGGCAAAACGCTCAAGGGTTGGAACGCGCTCAACATGCAGTACTGGTCCATCAGGGACGGCGCCATCACAGGCCAGTCTACGAAGGAGAATCCCTGCACCTTGAATCAGTTCATGGTCTGGCAAGGCGGTGACCTCGCCGACTTCGAACTCAAGCTCAACTTTCGGGTCAGCGGCAATGGGTGCAATTCCGGTGTTCAATTTCGCAGCAAGATGAAACCCAATGGTCTCGCCGTGGGCTATCAAGCGGACATCTACCAGAGCGGCGGCTATCTGGGCGGCGTGTGCGACGAACTCCATGGTCGCAAAGGCCCCGAACTGCTCACCGCCAACGGCAAGAAGACGGTGATCGATAAGTTGGGCAAGCGCACCGCGACAAACTTGGCCGGCATGGCCGTTATGAAACCGGGGGATTGGAACGCGTATCATATCATCGCGAAGGGGCCGCACATCATTCTTAGCATCAACGGCGTCACCTGCTCCGAACTGATCGACCGGGAGGAGGGGCACGCCGACTTATCGGGCATCCTCGGGTTGCAGCTGCGGGCCGGCGAGCCGATGACGGTGCAGTTCAAAGACATTTACCTGAAGCAATGGGAATCTGGTTTTGCCTCACTCTTTGACGTCCAGACGCTCGATGGCTGGCAGCTCACGAACGGGGCCAAGTTCGTAGTTGATGACGGTGTGCTGAAACACAAAGGTGGACTGGGCTGGCTTCAAAGCGAGAAGCAGTATGCCGACTTCAACCTCCGCCTCGAATTCCGTTTTCTGGGTCCGAAACAGGATGGCGGCGTCTTTCTCAGATCCAATGCGGCAGGAGCCCCGTGGCCGAACCGAAAGGTTGAGGTGCAGATTGAGAATACCGAACGCATGGCAAAGATTTTCGGCGCCGACCATGAGTTGAATATCGAACTAGCCCAGAAAGCGCTCAAGCCAACCGGTGAGTGGAACGGCTACGACATCAAGCTCATCGGGTCGACGATCGAGGTGCGCCTGAACGGCGAACTCGTCAGTACATCTGACAACATGGGCAAGTATCCGCGCGGTTATATCGGCTTGCAGGGCGAGAACGGCGCCCACGAGTACCGGAACCTTCGGATCAAAGAATTGAGCCGATAAGCTCCTTTTGTTAGACATGAGTTCGAACCCATATAACCCCCCTGAGAGCGACTTTAATGAAGAAGGTTCCCAGAAGATCCGGCCAATCTTGCGTTGGTGCATTCTTGTGTCGGTGATCTTTATTGTGCCCCCAATGATTATATTCGCTGAGGTAGGGCGTGTCATCGGCAAGCATTACCACAATATCCCTGGTTGGGACGTTATCGCGTTCGAGGTAGCGCTCTGCTCGATCGGGGTGTACCTTCTAATTGTTGCAATATTCGGAAGATGGCGCCTCCTTCCTAGGGCCGGAGAATGAGAGTTTCATGAAGGCGAAGATTGACACCAACCAGCCTTTGCCGGCTCCGGCTTCGCCGAACCCGGCAAGGCTGATCGTTGTCGGGCGAATTTTGAGACGAATCAAAAACACTAATTGAAAAATGTCTAAACTAGAAATTCATGGAGGAAATGAAGGTCCCTCGAAATCCCTAACGGCCTTGGACTTGCAGTGCGCGATCGTCGACGGGATTAATTCCTACATGAGGTATTTACGCGACAACCGGTGGATTGAACACACAAGTGATGAAGAAGATTGGGATGGGCTCGGCACCGGGCCGATGAAGATGAAATACGAAATTGCCACTGGGCTCGCCCTATCCTGGACAACTGGGGAGTCCGATTAATCACAACCCGCGCCTTTGCCTGCCGAACCCGGCAAGGCTGATCGTTCCGTCGTCACGATATTCCTCGTTACAGGTCGCCACGTCCTAGCTGCCGACGACGCAAAGTTTGTTTTTGGCTGTTAGATCGAACCCATTCCGGGAAAGATATTTACAAAGACGAATGATGACCCGACCGAAGTCCAAGCCGATGACAAAACCGCCGTGTACAGAATGTCTCGGCCTGGGCTTCAATTGCCTGCGCTTTACTAAACCAAAGGACCCGCGCCGATGACCTCAGAGGAGATCGTCGCGTTGGTCGACCGTTGCTGTGACGGGCAGATTAACACCACCGAACTGGAGCAACTCGAGGATGCCCTGCGGCGTTCGCCGGAGCACGCCAAGCGGATCGCCGACGAACTCGAACTCGCGGGGCTGATCGCCGAGGCGCTCGACCGCACCGACCCCGCCGATTTCCTGCGCGGTTTCCGCGAACGCCTCGAAGCCGAACGCTCCGGACGCACCTTTACCCGCGATACCATCCACCGCGCACTGCGCGAAGACCAAGAACAGAAAGCGCCAGCCCGCGGATTGCGCATGGGCCGTCTTAGCAATCCGGAAAACGCCTCCGAGGCGCCGTACACGGCCAAACCGAACCGGCGCAAAACTTCTGGCGACCGATCCGGGCCCAGCCTTCTGCGGCGTCGTTGGTGGTTGGTGTTGCCGGCCCTGCTGCTGGCCGCGGTCCTGTTGATCGCGCCGTCACGCTTCGGTTCCAGCTTGCGCGTGACCCAGACCAATCCTGGGGTGGTGGTGCTCAACGCCACCAGCGTGTCGCCGGTCGAACGCAACCAGCGCCTGCGTCCGGGCGACCGGATCGAAGTGCCGATCGGTGCGACCGCCGCGTTCGAGTATGCGGATGGCACCCGCTTCGAACTCTCCCAAGGCGCGATGTTGATCGAACCCGGCACGGTCCCGGTCTACGGCGAACAAGCCGCCCGCGCGCGCCGCTTTTTCCTCGAGTCCGGTACGCTGCGCCTCACCCTCGGCAAACCGAAGTCGTGCATCGTCTACACACCGCAATGCAAAACCGATTGCATGGCCGCAGCCGCAAATATTCCGGTCCGCATCGCGGTCACACATAACAGCACCCGAGTAGTCGCCGGAAACGCCACGGACAAGACCGCGGACCCGCAGGAAGCCGACGCGCCTCGCGCAATTTTAGAACTGACCAACAACCGCAGCGGCACCGTGTTCGAACTCTATCCCGGCGATGAACAAGTGATTTCCGCCAACGAAGGCATGCCCTGATGCTCTCCCGCCTTTTCTTCCCTCCACTTTTATTTTCCCCTCCACTTTTACTTTCCCCTCCACTTTTACTTCCCTCTTTCTCCCCACATTTACTCGAAGGACCAACGCCGTGAATGCCGTAAACCAAGAACCCACCGCCAACGACATCGAAGCCGCCCGCCGGCTCGGCGATGCCACCGCCAATCTTAAACGCGAAGTGCGCAAAGTTATCGTCGGCCAAGACGAAGTGGTCGACCAACTCCTGATTGCCCTGTTCGCCAACGCCCACTGCTTCATGGTCGGCGTTCCCGGACTCGCCAAGACGCTCATGGTCTCCACTCTTTCCAAGGTACTGACGCTGCAATTCAAACGCATCCAGTTCACCCCCGACCTGATGCCGTCCGACATCACCGGCACGGAGATCATGCAGGAAGATCCAGAAACCGGCGCGCGCAATTTCGCGTACCGCCGCGGCCCGATTTTTTCCAACCTCGTCCTTGCCGACGAGATCAATCGCTGCCCACCGAAAACGCAGGCGGCGCTACTCGAAGCCATGCAGGAACGCCAAGTCACCGTTGGCCGCAACAGCTACCCGCTCGACAAACCCTTCTTCGTGCTCGCGACGCAAAACCCGATCGAACAAGAGGGCACCTATCCGCTTCCTGAAGCCCAACTCGACCGCTTCATGTTCAATATCCTCGTCGACTACCCCAAGCCCGAGGAAGAGTTGGACATCTACCGCGCCACCACCGTCACCAATAAAGTCGATCTACAACCCGTGCTCACCGGCGAGCAAATCATGGAACTGCAAGAGCTGGTTCGACGCGTACCGGTCGGCGACCACGTCTTTCAATACGTACTCAACCTCGTCTCGCGCACCCGTCCCGGAACCGAAGGCGCCCCGGACTTCGTCAAAGCCTGGCTCGAAGTCGGCGCCGGTCCGCGCGCCGGCCAGAACCTGATCATCGGTGCCAAGGCCCGCGCCCTGATGAACGGCCGCTTCTACGCCACCTGCGCCGACGTCGCCGCGCTCGCGTTCCCGATCCTCCGCCACCGTTTGGTCACCAATTTTAACGCGGCAACCGAAGGTGTGAGCACCGATGATGTGATTCGCCGGATCCTGGCCGAAACGCCGCAGCCCTCTGAGTGAGCGACCGTTTCATCGGACGTGGAATGAAAGCCCCTACGATCAGCAACAAGTTGTCCTTCTCCCCCAACCATTCGGGGATTTATCCGCCTCTTGGTTTCGTCCCTGTAGCCGATGCCGCGCTGGGTAATGGCGATCAATTCGGCCTGTATTGGTCGTACGGGCGCGAGGACCAGCCGCCTCTCGTCTGTGACATGATTCACGACGAGAGCGTGTTGATCCCGGCGTTTTCAAGCGTCGATGTTTTTTGCGGATGGGTGGAAGAGAACGACCACGAGCGAGGCGATGAGGTCGGCGATCCTGCTGCGCCGCAGGTTCGGTTCCACCAAGCGAAACAATTTATTGCGTCGGATCCGGAAACGGCTGTGCAGAAACTCCAAGAAGTCTGTGAAGTGTTTCCCGAGTCTGCCGAATATTGGTTTTCGCTCGCCACCCAACGCCGGCGGATTGGCAATGCCCTTGGTGCGGTCCAAGCTGGCATCCGCGCGGTGGCCTCAAACTGGGTGTTCGGGCGACCGCCACAGGGAGCTATCCGTCTTCTCCAATGGGCGAGGACTCAAGATATCCTGCCAGACGACCCGCTTGTCCAGTTGACTGGACAACATGGGCTGTCTTTCGGCGGAACCAAAGAGAACGAAATCTACTTGGCCATGGGAACCTGCATCGAATCCTATCTTGATTCCGACACGCCTGTGACGGGCCTGCTGATGAATCAAAATTTTGCCTATATGATGTCCAGAGAGACCGTGTCGTTCCAGGAACGATACGGTTTTAATGCCGACGCATGGCTGGATCGCCAAACCGGACTTTGTGAACAATATCTAGGGGACTCGCGGCTCACCATCACGTTTGCCGACTGAAGAGAGTAACAATGGCTTTAAAAGACATCCTCGGAAAAAAGAAAGACCGCCTGACGGCCAAAGACATCGCCAACTTTCGGCAGATGGAACTGGTCGCGAAGCAAGTCGTGGAAGGGTTTCTCACTGGGCAACACAAGTCGCCGTTCAAGGGCTTTGCCATCGAGTTCGAAGAACACCGGCAGTACGTTCAGGGCGACGACCTGAAACACCTCGACTGGAAGTTGGTCGGGAAATCGGACCGCTACTATATTAAGCAATACGAGGAGGACACCTCGCTGCGCGCTTACGTGTTGCTCGATGTCTCCGGTTCGATGGGCTACACCTCCGCCGAACATACGAAGTACGACATCGGCCGCTTCATCGCCGGCGTGTTCGCCTACATGCTGATCGGTCAGGCGGACGCGGTCGGCTTGGTAACGTTCGACAGCCAAGTGCGCACCTACCTGCCGGCGCGCAGCACCAACGCCCACCTGAAAAACATTCTCGATACCTTAAACGATACCGCCACCGAACAGGACACCGGTCTCGGCGGCGTGATGCACCAACTCGCCAATCGCATTAAACGCCGGGCGATGGTGGTGATCATCTCCGATCTGTTCGACGAACCCGAGGACATCATTCTCGCGCTCAACCATTTCGCGCACAAGAAACACGAGATCGTTTTGTTCCATGTGCTCGACCGCAAAGAGGAAGATTTCCCGTTCCGCGACATGACCCGGTTCGAGTCGCTCGAAGGCGAGGATATGGTGCTCACCGAACCCCTGCGCTTGAAGAAGGAATACCAAAAACAGTTCGAGGCGCATAAGCGCAAGATCCGCGAAGCTTGCCACCGGCAACGAATCGACTTCGTTCCAATGTACACCGACGAACCCATCGAAACCGCGCTCGCACGCTACCTCACGCGGAGGTTGAAACGCTGAACACGCGCCTCCAACTTTATGGCAAACTCTTGCCATATTGTGGCAGAACCTTGCCACACTATGGCAGAACCTTGCCACACTATGGCAACGTTTTGCCATACGTCCGCAGGTCGATTTCAAAGGCCGCCGGCCGGATCCGGTCTGGTGGCTTCGCGCTGTTAAATTTGAAATCTGAAATTTTAAATTTCCAAACCGGCGAAGCCGAATTTCCCCATCTTCCATCTTCTATCTTCGCGCAGGCGAAGCCGCAGCCGTGATCGATCTCGCTCAAATTCCAATGCCGCTGTACCCATGGATGCTCGCCCTCGGGGGCTTGCTGGTATTGCTGCCGATCTTGATCCATTTGTTCAATAAAACGCGCTACCGAGTCGAGCCTTGGGGGGCGATGATGTTTCTGCAAAAGGCGATGCAGGTGCGTTCGCAGCGAATCAAAATCGAACAACTGATTCTGCTCTTCCTGCGTTGCCTGTTTCTGATCGCGTTGGCTTTCGCGTTCGCGCGTCCGTTCAGCCAATGGGGCGAAGGCGATGGCAAAGAAGCGACCACCTACTGTCTGATCATCGACGACTCTTACTCGATGCAACAAGGCGAGGGGACCGATAACGCGTTCGCGAAGGCGCGCAAATCGGCGCTGGAGATTGTCGACTCGATGCGCAACCGCGACAACATGCTGATCGTGCGCGCCGGTAATACGCCACGCGAGGCCTTTAATCGACCGAGCTTTGACCAGAATTTTCTGCGTTCGCACATCGAGGACATGCAGCCCGGAACCGATCAGACCATGGACCTGCCGCGGGCGATGGACCGAGCCGGTTACCTGCTCACGCGTTCGGGCTTGCCGCGTCACCGCTTGGTCGTGCTCACCGACGGACAGCGCCAAGGCTGGCGCGCCGATGACGAACTGCGTTGGCAGAAGGTCGGCGAGTCGCGCGAGAGTTTGAAGATTAAACCGAGCGTTTACGTGCTGGCGCAAGCGCCGGAGGAAACGGTTGTGAACGTGGCGGTACGCAGCTTACGACCGCGTTCGCCGGTGGTGGATATTTTCCGCAGCACCACCTTTTTAGTCGAACTGCACAACACCTCGGACCGGCCACGGCCGCTGACTCTGACCTTTGAAGTCGATGGCACGACCCAGGGCGACCGCGCCATGGACGTGCCGCCGGGCGTGCACACTTATGAGTTTCAGCACCGCTTCACCGTGCCCAAGGGGGCCGATGTCGCGCATCCGGAGAGTTCTCATTTTGTGGTTGCGCGCATTGACGACGATGACCTGCCACTGGACAACGAAATGTCGATCGCCTTGCAGGTCAGCCACACCTTGCCGGTCTTGGTGATCGACGGCGGCCCGACCGAGGACGTGTGGGAGTCGGACGGCGGTATGCTGTCGCTGGCGCTCGACTCAGCGGCCGAGTTTGGTCGACGCGGTTTGTTTACGGTGGAGCACCGCGGCCTGACCGAACTCGACGATCTCAACAGCATGGAACTCGGCCACTTTCATGCCGTGGTGCTCGCCAACGTCCCCTCACTATCGCGCAACTTGCAGTTCGCCTTGGAGCAGTTTGTGCAACGCGGTGGCGGCCTGTTTATCGCGCTCGGCGACCAGACGAAGCCGCTGGTGTATCACAAGTTGATGGATGAGGAGGGTGGGGGAATCTTGCCCGCAAAAATGGTTGAGATTGTGAACCTCGAACAAGGCAAGCCGCCGTTCCAGCCGCGCTTCGACGCGGGATCGGCGGCTGGTATTTTGGATGTCTTCGACACCACGCGGACACGTGTTCTGCGTGACGTGCGGGTGCGCTCGTACTGGCGTTGCGAACCGGCGGAAAACACGATGGTGCTGGGGCAGTTCGACGATGATCCGTTTCTCATGGTACGTGCCTACGGCCTTGGCAAAGTGGTGCTCTGGACGACCTCGCTGAACGCGGACTGGACCACCATGCCGCTCACGCCCGACTTCTTGCCACTCGCGCAAAACTTGTTGTTGTACATCGCGGCCCAGTCGGCGGCCCCGGTGAACTTGGCCCAGTCCGAGACCCTCGTATTCTCGCGTTGCCACGACGGCTCGGCGGTTGCGGGGCAAGGGGGCGCTGACCAAACCAACTCGTGGGAAAGCTGCACCGTCGTCACCCCGGACGGCGAGGAGATCGAGGTTCCAGGACAGTTCGTCGGCGGCGAGTGGGTGGCCGAATACCAGAACACGGCCACCGCCGGGGTGTACACGGTGCGTATGCCCGGACGCGATCCAAAGCATTACGCGGTGGCCTTGCAACCGGGCGAGTCCGATCTCGAACCGCTCGAAAGCGACGCTCGCGAACGCTTTAGCGATGAAGGTCTGGTGACCAAGTATGTCGACTCGCAGCAAGAACTGAGCCAAGCCATCGCCAAAGAAACCGGCGAACGCGAATGGTGGCGCTGGTTCGTCTTTTTCGCGCTCGCGATCCTCTGTCTCGAACTCTTTCTCGGCTGGAGGTTCTCCGGCGCATGATGACCGTTCCCTTGCTCGCCTTGTTCGACAACTTCCAGTTCGCCGGCATTGTGCCCTGGCTGCTGGTCGTGGTTCTATTTATCGTCATCTCGATCCTTTCGGTGTGGCTCTATGCCAAACACACCTTGCCGCGGCCGTGGTCGTGGATCCTGCCGATCCTGCGCGTGATCTCGGTCGGAATGTTGCTGCTCATGTTGTTGCAGCCGGTGTTGCAACGCACGAGTTCGAAGACCATCCGCGGTCAGATTCCGGTGATCGTCGACACCTCGGGTTCGATGGACACGATCGACGTGTACCAGCCGCACCGGCAGATTGAGATCGGCTGGGCGCTCAAATTCTTTCCGCAGTCAAAGCGCGCGACCGTGTTCAAAGACGAGGCGGAAACCGTGTCCGAACTGGATGAGAAGCTGCTCACTTCCGAACGCAAAGCCGGCGAACTACGCGCCGCACTCGACGCGAAAAAACCGATCGACATCAAGGCGGCCAAAGTGTTCGGCAAGCAGCTCGAACGCATCGGCAAGCGGGTCGACAAGCTGCGCGACACCTACAGCGACGCGGTCGAGGATTACGAGTATCTGGCCACCGGCCCGGACGAAACCGGTGGCATCACCTGGCTGCGCTACAACGACATTTCAGGTTCCGACATCCCGTCATTTACCAAGGCGAAGAAGTTTCCCGACCAGCCAGACGACCGCGGCACTTGGCCGCGGCTTGAGTCCAAGGGCAACATCGGCGACAACTACGGACTGATGTTGCACGGCTATATTATCCCGCCGAAAGACGGCAGCTACACCTTCCGCAAACAGTCCGACGACGCCAGCGAGCTGTGGCTGAGTTCCGACACCAGCCCGACCGGCGCCAGCCTGTTTTTGCCAACCAACAAAAGTGATCGCAGCGTAAAACTCAACCAGGGCGAAGCGCGCTACATCAAAGTCTTGCTCAAGGAAGGGGTCGGCGGCGACTTTGTGAAAATCGGCTGGCGCACGCCTGACAAACGCGAGGAAATGCCGATTCCCGGTCAGTATCTGGCGCCGATGTCTGAGGGCGACGCCAATTTCGCCGAGTCCTGGCCGGCCTTTGCCGGATCCTTACAGGGTAGCTCGACGCGCCTCGCCGAACTCGCGACGCGCTTGGAGAAAATCGAGTCCGGCCAGGAGAACGAACTCAAAAAATTGCTCAACCGCTTTGCCGAGGAAATGGAAGCATGGCGCACATTAGAAGAACAGCCCGAGGCGTTGCAGAAGGTCGCGGACGAGGCCTTGGCCGCGTCCGGAGACGAGGACGTCGACGCCGCCATCGAACGCCTTGAGATCATGAAACGTTCGGACTTGGTCAGCGTTTTACTCACGCAGGAGCCGTTCAATCTGGTCGAGACACTCAGCGACAAAGGCGACGTGTCCGTCTTCTCTTTTGCCGAAGAGCCCGAACCCATCTCGACTGAGAACCACACCAATCTCGTCGGCAAACTCGACTTCACTCGGATCGGTTCGACCCTCGGCCGCGTCGTCAATCGCTTCGAAAAAATGCCGCTCGGCGCAGTGGTCATCATCACCGACGGCAACAACAATGCCGGCAAGCCGTTGCTCGAACTGCGCGAGTCGATGGGCGAACGCAACATCCCTGTGTTCGCCCTTGCGGTCGGTGGCAAGGAGCCGCCGCCCGATGTCTCCGTCGCCCGCGTGTCCGCGCCTCGAACCTCGTTCCTCGACGATACCCTGAACGTCTCCGTCGCTCTCCACCGTCACGGGCACCTCGACCAGCCCATCCGCGTCAAGGTCATGGCCGACGACAAAATCATGGCCGAACAAATCGTCGAGCCCGGCGGCGAAGCCGAGACGATCGTCGATCTGTCGTTCCTCGAAGAGCAGGCCGGCACGCGCGTGTACAACGTCATCGCCGAACGCGAGGACACCAAGGAAGACGCGCTGCGCAAGAAGAAGGAAGAGGCCGGCCAACACGCGGGGCCACCCGTCGAAGCCTTCGATCACAACAATGAAAAGGCGCTCACCGTGTCGATTCTCGAAGACAGCATCCGCACCCTCTGCATTGACGAATATCCGCGCTGGGAAACGCGTTACGCCAACATGATGCTCAAGCGCGACAAGCGGGTCGACCTGAACACCATCTTCGTCGCCAGCACCGAGAACCACCAACTGCCGGTGAGCAAAGTCGGTGGCACAGAGGATGGCGAAGGGGGCGGTTCGGCTACCGAGAAAGACAAATACCCCGCCAGCCGCGACGCGCTGTTCGCGCACAGCATTGTCATTCTCGGCGACGTCAATCCCGAACATTTTACCACCGAGCAAATGGAGGACTTGCGCGACTTCGTAATCGAACGCGGTGGCACACTCATCGCTATGGCCGGCCAACATTACATGCCGTCCGCCTACGCCGGCACCCCGCTCGCCGACGTGCTGCCACTCAACCACTTTGGCCGTCCCGGACAGACCAACCGGCTCGCCTTCGCCGACCATCCACTGGCGTTCAAGCAGGGCGCCTACCAACCCGGCATCCAAAGCGAGGCGCTGTACGAGGATCTGCTGCAAATTGGCCGCAACCCAGATAACACCAAGGAATTATGGACCGGCTTGCCACGTCTGAGTTGGCTGAAAGAAGATGTGACCGAGGCGCGTTCGAGCGATCCGCTCGTCCAAGCCAAGGCCATGAAAGGTGACACGGCCACTGGCAGTGCGCCGGTCGCGGTGAAGTCTTACGCCGGCCTCGGCAAGACCTTGTATCTCGGTTCCGACAGCTTCTGGCGCTGGCGCTACCGCGCGCGCTGGACCTACCACCACCGCTTCTGGGGACAGGTTCTGCTCTGGTCGACGATGGGCCGGACCACCGGCAGCGATCCCAATATCAAACTGATGTCCGACCGGCCGGTTTACGCGCCTGAGGAACCGGTGGTAATCAAGGTGCGCTTGTTCGATGAGAACGAACTGCCAATTTCCAACGCCGAAGCGGAAATTGAAATTCGCGACGACCAAGACCAGTTGGTGAAACGTATGCCGCTCTTCCACCTCGAAAACAGTGGTGGTGAGTATCGCGCCGAGATCCGAGACCTGCCGCGCGGTTCGTACAAAGTCATCCCGCGTGTGCCCAAACTCGAGCACCTCTACCAAGGCGAAGGCGCGCAGGACCCGGTCGAAATCCCGGTCGAAGTCCGCGACCTGCCCACCAGTGAATATGTCGATCTCGCACTCGACACCGCGACCCTCGTAACGCTGACCAGCGAGGTCCTGCCGTTTGAGCAAGCGCTGCAGGTCCTCGACAAGATCGAGGAAGTGAAAAACGTCGAAACCATCCACGACCCGATCGAACTCTGGTCCCGCTGGTGGTGGCTGGTCGCCATCGCCCTCCTCCTCGCCCTCGAATGGCTGCTGCGCAAACGATGCAAACTCGCCTAAACAATTTGAGACCTTCGGGTGCCCCAAACGATGCTATTTTCTTTATCAAGAAGATGCAGAACCGTTTTAGAGCTGGCGCGCCCCAACGCGCCACCAAGCCGGAGCTTCGTTGGCCAAGCGTTTCTTGGCGTGCCTTTGTGCCACCGCGACGCGGCTCCTTTTCTTGCCCGACGCCAAACCCAGCCCTTGCCCCTGCGGGGCTGCAGACTGGGCTATTCAGGGTGCCACCGCTAACGCGGCTCTTTGCAAACCCAGCCCTTGCCCCTGCGGGGCTGCAGACTGGGCTATTCAGGGTGCCACCGCTAACGCGGCTCTTTGCAAACCCAGCCCTTG
>ENA-ORXR01000623-ORXR01000623.1-marine-metagenome-genome-assembly--contig:-NODE-623-length-45471-cov-3.896330_pt1 | contig 45471 bp, 48 predicted proteins | sample MGYA00237866_ERZ511479 | MGnify/ENA metagenome assembly ERZ511479
CGCTGGTAATGGTTTATTTATCAATAGCCTTGATACGCCGAAACCTGCCGGTAGTGGTTCATCAGCAATCATAAACAACCAAGTTCGTTATACGCCATCTGCTAACTTCGTCGGTAATGCGACTTTTTGGTACCAAGTCAAAGATTCAGTTGGGCGTAAAACCGCTAATAAAATTGTTGTATCAGTAGCGCGTCCTACTCAGGCGAGTTCACCTCGTCCGGTAGCCAATAACGATTCGGCAAATACTACCAGAGGCAAAACGATTACAATTGCGCCACTTTGGAACGACACTGGTAACACCATTCGCATCACTGGCGTTGATGGGACGACCACTCAAGGTAGTAAGGTCAAAATTGTTGCGGCAAATAAGTTAAGTTACACTCCATCTGCATCAGCTAGAGCGGGCGATAGCTTCTGGTATGTCATAACAGACAAATTTGGTTTTAAAAATGCCGCTAAGATTGTTGTTTCGGTAACTAGCGGTGGCACTAATACTGGAGGTGGCTCTAACTCTGGTTCATATCCTACAGCTGGATCTGACTTCTATACTGTAAACAGGAACTCTACTGGCAATGTCTTTAATGTCTTTAGAAATGACACAGGTTCAGGCCTGTCATTCAATCAGCTGTTCCCTTACTCGAAGCAGGGCGGTAGAATGTTTAATAATGGTGGAAGTGTAAGATACAATGCACCTTCAGGTTTTGTTGGTACTGATCAATTTTGGTACTCACTGAAAGACTCTCAGGGCCGTACCAACTCGGCTAAAGTTACCATCACAGTGAAAAACCCTACCAATACCAATACCAATACCAATACCAATACTGGTGGCGCCAACAGAGCACCTAATGCCGTCGAGGATACTCTTCGTTCAACGATCAATGCACGTGAGTTCCAAATAAATGTCCTAGCCAATGATACTGATGGAAATGGTGATAATTTATTTGTTCAGAGCGTTGCTCCGGCAAGATCAGGTTCTGTGAGACTTGTTAATGGTCGCGTTTTGTATACTCCGCCAAGCTTCCCAACGAGTGACACTTTCCGCTACACGGTTGCAGATGGTCGTGGCGGTACTGACTCTACAGCAGTGACTATCGGTGTTCGTGACCCTAACAACCCAACGAATAACCCAATAGTAAATAATGAGTCTGTTAGGGTGGCACCAGGTGGATCTGTCCTTATCAATGTGCTTGCTAACGACCGTGATCCTGATGGTGACAGGTTGATTTTGGATCAGGTTTCAGGCCCATCTCAGGGTACAACAGTTAAGGAAGGGAATAGCGTTCGCTACACAGCACTACCTAATGCATCGGGAACCGATCGGTTCTTCTACGGTGTTGCAGATGGTCTGGGTGGAAATGGTTCTGGTAGAGTGGATATCACTATAGGCCAGTAAGCATTTTCAGCAATAACCTTAAAGCCGTAGTTGGTTCAGAGTAATCTGAGCTGGCTACGGCTTTTTTGCATGTCAGAGTGTTAGTGTTTCGTGATAGCATTAACTTATCAGTGATGATTATGTATTGATAAAATAGGACGTGTTGCGGATGAGTCAGCCAGTGGTGAAAAAAAGAAAGCGTAGCTGGATGAGATTGCTCTGTGAGGTGGCTTTGATTCTGACAATCGTACTGGGAATCCGTATGTGGTTTCAGCGGGATTTACCTTCAGGGCCAGCGCCGGATTTTCAAGCGGTTCTCATCGATGGCAAGTTGGTCAATATCAAAGACTACCGAGGTGAGCCGCTGTTACTTCATTTTTGGGCTAGCTGGTGTAAGTTTTGTAAACTTTCAGAAAGTAGTATTACCAATATTGATAAGGATTGGCAGGTACTTAGTGTGGCTTTTCAGTCGGGTGATAAAGAAGCTGTTATTCAGCACATGAAAGAGCGCAGCATCGAGTCATGGACGGTTGTACCTGATCAGGACGGAAGACTGGCCGAGTTATTTGGCGTTAAAGCAGTGCCTGCAAGTTACATCATTGATGGCAAAGGTGAGATAAGAGTCAAGGAAGTGGGTGTGACTACGACTTGGGGTCTGAGAGCCAGGCTTTGGTACGCTAAAAACTTTGATAGTTTTGCTGATATGCTGGGAATCTCGTCTGCCCAGGCGAATTCTGGTGATTCAGATATTAAAGTAAGCAATGCCAATTCACAAAAATAAAATAGATGCAGAGTATCTAAGAGAGCATTGTGGCGACTACTGGTCGGATATCACTGTTTTTGATCAAATTGACTCAACCAATAGCTGGCTTAAAAACCAAGAAAATAGCCCGGCGGTGTGTCTTGCAGAGTCGCAAACTCAGGGGCGGGGTCGTAACGGAAACCATTGGTTATCTCCAGATGCGGAAAATATTTATCTCTCCTTTAACTGGGTGTTTGAGTCGAAGGCTCAGCATTTACCATTATTGAGCCTTTGCATAGGTGTCGTCATTGCTGAAACTATTGAGTCTTTAGGTCTTAGAGGTCACGGTATCAAATGGCCGAATGATTTGTACTGGAAGCATAAAAAGCTAGGTGGCATCCTGATAGAAACCAGCAGCGCCTCATCGGAAGTGATTGTCGGTATAGGGATCAACGCGAATGCCTCAGTGCTTGACGATGTTGATCAGCCTTGGACAAGTTTGAGTGAAATTGCAGGTGTGCAGATTGATAGAAATCAATTTTTGCGTGAGTTATTAAAGGCTCTAAGGGTGGCGATGGTGTCATTTCATGCTCTTAAGGTTGATGAACTGAAATCACACTGGGCTAAATGGGATCTAATACAGGGGAAAGCCATCTCATTTCTGCAGGATGGCGAAACTTGTAGCGGGATTGCCCGAGGCATCGATGACTCGGGGTATTTATTAGTGGAGATGGGCTCAGGTGAAATTAAAGTATTTAATACCACGATAAGTAAGGTTCGTTGGTAATGAAGCTATTGGTTGATATGGGGAATAGTCGACTCAAGTCGGCAGTGCTCAATGAAGCCCGAGAGTTAGTTCAGTTTGTCTTCAAGCCATATGATGATCTGGGGCCTGTTGAGACTTTAGGTGAACATGTAGATTCTTACGCTGCCGTCGAGTCGGTGGTGTTGGTGTCGGTGCTTGGTAGTGAGTTTCATAGGCAGGTGATTGAATTGCTAAAAAAGCGGAGTATTCCTCTGTGTTGGGTTGCTTCAGAAGCTAATTTGCATGGTGTGATTAATAATTATCGGCAGCCCACACAACTAGGCAGCGATCGTTTTGTTGCATTAGTTGCTGCGAGAAAGGCGTTTCCTGATTATTGCTGTATCGTTATAGATTGTGGAACTGCGGTGACAGTGGATGCAATTAATGATTGCGGTGAGTTTTGTGGTGGGGTGATCATTCCCGGTTTAAAATTATGGAGTGACAGTCTAATAAAAAGAGCCGGTCAATTAAATGAGCATCAGATAGAGGATGCTGAGTTGTTTGCACGTGACACTGCTCAAGCGATTGGTAGCGGCAGTATATTTGGTCTAACCAGCGCGATTGAGGGGGTTTCTCTAAGAATGACTGAGCAATTAAAACAATCGAAACATGGTGATGCTGAAGTGAAGTTGATAATTTGTGGTGGAGATGCTGAGTTAATTGCACAATATTCATATCTTGCATTTGAGGTGATGCCACATCTGGTCTTACTGGGCTTAGCCGAATATACTTAATGCCAATGCGTATTCTGATAATTGCTCTTGTCACACTGAATATACTCTACTTTGTTGGAGTGTATCTTTTCAGTGTGGCATTTGATCGCCCGCCACCGCTTAAAGAGCCCAATATTCCAACCATTAGGTTGCTGACCATGAATGCTTCAGGAGGAGTGGTTAGTTCCTCTAATAGGATAAACGAAACCTGTTTCACATTAGGCCCTTACAATATTGAAAATACCGCTAGGCTAATCGCTGAAAGAATATCTCAGACAGGTCGTGCTGTTAAAGTGAAGCGGCAGCAGACTGATCGTATACAAAAATACTTTGTTTTCCTGCCTCAGTTACCATCTCGCGCGGCTGCTGAGAAAGTTGTCGCCGACATCAAGCAAAATAAAATTAAAGAATATGCAATTATCGAGTCTGGACCCTATAAAAATGCTATTGCGTTAGGCACATTCTCTGATTTAGACAAGGCGCGCAGACATACAGAATATGTCAGGTTCCTAGGCTATGACGCGAAGCACACTGAGCAAAAACAAAGGGCAACGGTCTATTGGGTTAGTTATGACGATACCTTCGACCAGCCCACGCCCGTATTGGAATGGAGTCGGTCGATAGACCCCAAAGCCGTTGTGCAAAAAATCCCTGAGTCCTGTGAGTATTAAAAATATGAGAACCCTTTTACTAGTTGCTCATGGAAGCCGAGTTACGTCTTCTAATGATTCGGTGGTTGAGCTTGTTGAGAAGTTGCGTGCAAGGCTGGCTAGCTATGGTTTTGATGCTATAACCCATGCTTTTTTAGAATTGACGACGCCGGGTATCCCAGAGGGCGTACAAAGTCTGGTTGAAGCAGGGGCTAGTCAAGTGGTCGTGCTGCCTTATTTCCTTGCTCCCGGAACTCATGTTATTGACGATATGCCTGAGCTAATCGGTGCGGCAGAAAAAGAATACCCAACAGTTTCGTTTAGCGTCATGCCGTACTTGGGAGGGGCTGAAGGTATTATTGACTTAATACTAGATAGCGCCAGTAAGGCAGGGTCATGAGGTTAGTGTAGGAGAGGATGAAAACCAAATTGCCGTGGTAATCATTGACCTTGAACCAAGGGTTCAAGTGGGAAAAATGAGAATGAAGTAAGGCTTACCGTCTAGACGGTCATGCACACAGTCATTCCACAAACATTCCCGGGTAAAGTAAATAGGCTCAAGGGATAACCCGAATACTCACAAACAACCCAGTAGACATCCGTATGAACCAATATAGATGAAAGCGGAGTATTTGTTAAGTGTTGAATGCTTATTCGGACGAATTGTATAAAATGTAATTCTCTAGTCTAATTAAGTCTTGCATGTTTTCCTTTTGTTCGCTATAACGACAAGTGGTGAAACCAAAAGGAAACTGACCGATGTTGACGGTAAAGCAAAACAATGTTCTGAATGTCATTCGTGAGTTCATTCGGGATAATCAGCGTCAACCCACGCTGGAAGAAGTAGGCTACAAACTAGGGATTGGTAGAAGCACTGTGCACAAACATGTTCAGGCGCTCATTAAGTCAGGCTTGTTATTTGAATCCACGGGTAAGTTTGCTTACGAATATATAGATGAAGATGAGGAGCTGGGAAGTCTTCCTTACTTGGGACAAATTGCTGCGGGTAAGCCGCTGGAGGCGCTCTCTGATCCCCGCCAGATTAACCTTGCAAGGTTCTTTTGTGGTGCAGGGCGCTATGTGCTTCGCATCAGTGGGGACTCGATGATTGATGCAGGTATTTTTGATGAGGACTATGTTGTTATCCGTAAGCAGGAAACGGCAAGACCTACTAGTATAGTCGTTGCGCTGGTTGACCAGAGAGAAGCCACGCTCAAATACTATCACCCTCATTCAACAGGTGTCGTTGAGCTACGCCCGGCTAACGAAGCATTAAAGCCAATGTACTATCCCGCAGATAGTGTGGTGATTCAAGGCGTGTTGATTGGCGTTTTTCGCGATTATCAGGCAGCGGCTTGAGTTGTTACTGGTCTTTCAACCCGTTGTGCAGGGCATCCAGCACGGCGGGATGAACAAAGCGAGAAACATCGCCACCCAGCGATGCGACTTCTTTTACCAGTGAGGATGAGATGAATGCGTATTTTTCTTCTGGCATTAAATACACAGATTCAATTTCCGGGCGAAGACTGCGGTTCATACTGGCCAGTTGGAATTCATATTCGAAATCTGAAACCGCCCGTAAACCTCGAATTAAGACGCTCGCTCCTTGTTCATGAGCAAAATCAGTTAGCAGAGTGCTAAAGCCCATAATTGACAAGTTATCAGCTTTATCACCATAGACTTCTGCCGCTAGCTGAATGCGTTGTTCCAAGCTGAACTTTGGGTTTTTCTTAGAGTTTGAAGCAATGGCTAAAATCACATGATCAAATAAATCACAGGCGCGCCTTAATAAGTCGGTGTGCCCGTTGGTAATAGGGTCGAAAGTTCCGGCGTAGATCGCCGTTATTTTCTTTTTCTGAGTCATAGTGCGTGATTCGTTATGATTAATGAGGTCTTTTAACTGAAAGTACAAACTCTAATTCTTGTAACTTCTGAGCGATATGGAGCAGGTGGTTAGTATCTAAAACATCGAGGGTAATGGCAAAGGTTTTAGTGTCTTCATCACCGCGGATATGCATTTCTTCGGTATTTACATCGAGGTTGTGCAGGGTGTTGCTAATGCTGGAGAGACAACCTACGCGATTACTCGCCTCAATCGTCAGCTTGGCGTGGTAAGTTTGCTCGGTGCTGGTTGCCCAAGAGATTTTCAGCGGTTTGTTTTCACTATGATCATTCTTGATGTTTTGGCAATTGCTTCGGTGAATAGCCATGCCCTTATTCTTAACCAACTGTGCGACGATGATATCACCCGGAATAGGGCAGCAGCAGGATTGCAATTCAACAGCAAGCCCTTCAGTGCCTTTTATCAGGATGGGTTGATCGGCATCCTCCTCGCTGACTTTAAGCAGGCTGTCTTCATCAATTAAGCGCCGGGCGATTAATTTAGCGCAATGATCACCATGGGCAATATGGGTATATAAAGATTCTTGTGAGTTGATGTTGAGGAGCTTTAGCGTCTCAGAAAATTGCCCTTCTGGTAATTCATCGATTCCGCTTTTATAAGGCTTCAGCGCCTGATCCAGTAATTGCTCTCCGAGTGAGAGAAACTCTTTGTCTTTGCGGCTGTTAACCCACTGGCGGATCGCTGCTCTCGCTTTGCCTGTCGCAACGTAGTTTAACCAAGAGGGTTGGGGGCGGGCGTTCTCATCGGTGAAAATTCGAACGAGAGAGCCGTTCTTAAGTTCACTGCTGAGTGGCACTCTGCGATGATCCACAAATGCTCGGCTACAGCGATTGCCTAGGTCAGTGTGAATTTCATAGGCAAAATCAATCGGTGTAGAGCCGCTCGGTAGCGTTTTGATGTCACCTCTGGGCGTATATACCTGGATTTGATTTAAGATTAAATCAGAGCGGATATCTTCCATGAACTCTGAGGGGCTGCCGTTGGTTAGCTGTATATCGGCAACCTGTTTTATCCATCGATCTAAATACGTCTTTGAGAAATCTGAAGCACTCATCGAGTTAGGGTAGCGAAAGTGAGAGGTTACTCCATACTGTGATACCTGATACATCTGTTTGGTTTGAATCTCAATTTTCAGCAGCAAGCGCTCGTAAGTAATTAGCTCGGTTTGAAGTGCTTGATAGCCATAGGCTTTACGCGCTGCAATAAAGTCCCTGAACTTACCTATCTTGGGACTATACAGTTGATGGATCGCACCCAATGCCAGGTAGCAGTCAGGCATTTTGTCCACCAAAATACGAATCTCTATCCCATCGGCCTCATTGCTTAGATATTTATTGGCCTTAAATTTTTGAGCATCTTCATAAGTCCGATACAAATTCTTTTCCCAAAGAAAGACCGAGCTATCAATCTGGTGATTTTTTATAGATTCGGTGATGTCGTTGAGGATTCTATCGTAGGTGGATTGGTTTTGAGTTAAGTTAGCAGCGATGGATTTAGTGAGTATTTGGTAACGCCAAGGGTGTAGGTGCATTAAACAGAGACTTTGTAGCTCTTTGCGAAACTTATTCATTCCCATTTTTCGTGCTAATGGCGCATGAATAGTTAGCGTTTCATTGGCAATGCGTCGTTTTTTATCGGCTGGCATTGAGCCTAGCGTTCGCATATTGTGCAGGCGATCAGCAAGTTTAATGAGCACGACCCGGTAATCCTGGGTCATTGCAATCATCATCTTCTGAAAGCTGGCTTCTGCGGCTTGTGTTCTGGAGGTAAAGTGGTTTCCAGCGAGTTTAGTCACACCATCCACTAAATCAGCGACGGTTTTTCCAAACAAGCTTGTAATATCTTGCTTGCTATACTCTGTGTCTTCTACCACATCATGAAGTAATGCAGCACGCAGTGTATCGACATCCATATGCAGATCTGCAAGGATGCGGGCAACTTCTAGGGGATGGTAGATGTAGAGTTCACCGGACTTTCGACGAACGCCGGCATGAGCTTTTGCGGCAAATGTATAGGCGCTACGAGTCTTATCGATTTCCGCAGAGGGTTGAAACCTCTGAACGATACGATAAAGGTCGGTGGACTCGAAGTCCGGCGCCTCACCCGCCACAGTCATTGGTTCAGGCTTCGATATTTATTTCAAGCGCGTCTTGCTGTTCGCCAGGTATTAGAACCTCCTGTGCTACAGCGGCTTCCACTGTAACGTTTTCCGCAATCTCTCTAAGCGCTATTACGCAAGGCTTGTCATTATCACGCTCTACTAATGGCTCTGCGCCATCGGCAATTTTACGGGCGCGCTTAGAAGCCTGCAATACCAGCGCGTAGTTACTTTCGACGTGCTTTAAACAGTCTTCGACCGTGACTCTGGCCATAATTAATACCTAAGCTTTATCTTTGAAGGACGTTAATTATAGACCGCTACTGATTAAATGCCACCTTAAAGCTTGTTAAATAAATAATTTGCTGAAGAAAAAAGGATAATATCTGCAAAATTAATAATTATGATATTCTGCGCGCCAGAAGCTCCGATGCACTTAGCCCTTAGAAATAATCAGGAAATGAGAGAATAAATGAGTCGATTTAGTCACGATGAGCAATTTTTCCATGGGAAATCGGAAAGTTTGGGCGTGTTATTGGTTAATCTTGGAACGCCGGATGAGCCAACAACAAAAGCAGTCAGGCGTTATCTAAAGCAGTTTCTATTCGATGGGCGTGTCGTTGAGATTCCTAAAGCGATCTGGTGGTGCATATTGAACGGCATCATACTGCGTACCCGGCCTGCTAAGAGCGCCAAATTATATGCCTCAGTCTGGGAGGAGGCAGGTTCGCCGTTGCTAAAATACGGAAAGCTACAGCAAAAAGCACTGCAGTCAGAAATGGCGGTTCGATTTAACGGGCCGGTGCATGTGGAGCTGGCGATGCGTTACGGCAACCCATCAATTCTTCAAGGCTTAAGAAATTTGCGGAGTCAGGGCGCAAGGCGTTTGTTGGTATTTCCGCTATACCCTCAATATTCTGCTGCAACCACAGCAACAACTTACGATGCGGTTAGTCTGGAGATGAAGCGCTGGCGCTGGCTACCGGAAATACGCTTTATTAATCAATATCACGATAACTTTCGCTATATTGAGGCCTTGGCAATTAGTGTTAAAGCATACTGGGCTGAGCATGGGCAGCAAGAAAAGCTGGTCATGTCTTTTCATGGTTTGCCAAAACGAAACCTTGAGCTCGGCGACCCTTACCATTGCCAGTGTCATAAAACAGGCCGGCTACTCGCCGAGGCGTTGGGGCTGAAGCCTGAGCAGTGGCTAGTCACCTTTCAGTCACGATTTGGACGAGCTGAGTGGCTGAAGCCTTACACCGATAAAACGTTGGAGAAGCTGGCACAGGAAGGTGTGAAAAGCGTCGACATTGTTTGTCCTGGCTTTTCGGCGGATTGCCTGGAAACACTTGAAGAGATTGAGGGCGAAAATCGGGATGTATTTATAGGAGCGGGTGGCGAAAGCTATGCTTACATTCCTGCTCTAAATGATAATGCTGAACATATTCAGGTGTTGGCTGATCTAGTTCAGCAGCACTCTCAAGGCTGGCCAGAGACTAGTGCAGATTGGGCTGACTCAGCGGTTCAAGCCAACGATCAAAATACCCAGGAATTGGCTAAATCGATGGGCGCTAAGTTGTAATTGTTTTGGCGAAGAGAGACGAAACAGAATTACCCGCAACCAAAGTGCCCTTTTATAGAGCATTGTTACATCCTCGCTATCTAGGTAGCTGGTTGGTCTTATTAGCGGCCGCAATGCTTAGTACATTACCCCAGTCTATCCGTCATTGGGTAGGCAGCTTAATTGGAAGCTACCTGTATAAAAAAAATAAAAAACGCCGAGAAATAGTCCGGACTAATCTTAAGCAGGTATTTCCCGAGCTCTCAGAAGATCAGTTGCAAGGCATGGTTCGTGAGCATCTGAATTGGTATGGCAAGGCTCTGGTCGATTACAGTATTTTCTTCTTTGCTAGTCAGCGTCGTTTGAAAAAACAGGTGTCAATTATTGGCGAAGATCTGATAATTCAAATCAAGCAAGCAGAGCAGCCGGTAATTTTGTTATTAGCGCATAGTGTGATGCTTGAATTTGCTGTGATTGCGCTGTCGGCTAATCACAAGAGTTTTGGTTCTTACAAAGCCTCGTCTGACCCGGTGTTGGATTGGATGATCGCTCGTAGCCGATGTCGCTTTGCTGACTTTGTGGTATCGCGTGATGCCGGTTTGCGGCCTTTGATTCGCGCCATTAAAAGCCAACGAATAATGATTTTTCTTCCCGATGAGGATCTGGGTTTGGATAATGCGGTATTCGCCCCGTTTTTTGCCCGACAAAAAGCGACCTTAACGACGCCTGCCCGGCTGGTACGACTGGGAGGTGCTAAAGCAGTTGCCGGTTTTGTGGCTTTTGATGACAAGACGCGACTATATCAATTGCATCTAGAAGAAATGCCAACAAATTATCCGAGTGATGATACTTGTACAGATGCCGTTGCGCTCAATAAAGCATTAGAGAGCCTAATCTTACAGAGTCCTGAGCAATATATGTGGACCATGAAGTGGTTTAAGACAACAGCCGCAACAGAACAGCATCTTTATTAATGCACTGGTCGGTTAACGCCTGATATATTGACGAAAGGCCTGTATACAGCTAGGCTAACGCACAAAGCGTGAAAATAAAAACAATAGCCAACGGTGAATCGCCCAATGTCTGAAGTTTTCTCAAATAAAGCTCAAAAGAGTCCGCTATTCACTAGTATGCCAGTGGCGGTCTTTCTGCATGCCGTTTTGATTTTTGCAACTGGTTTCATGACGCCTGAGCCAAACTCTGTTCGAAAAAGTACCCTTCTCGACATTACCTTGGTAAACACCAGTTCGGATATCGCACCAAAAGATGCTGATTTTATTGCGCAAGCAAACCAGCAGGGTGGCGGTAGTTTGGACAAAAAAAGTCGTATTACGAGTCCCTTTGCTTCAGAAAATCCGAACACTACTGATGGTGATCAAACATTCGCCAGCGAGGAGTCAGCACCTCGGATAACTCCTAAGCCAAAGCCTCAGATTTTGACCACTAAAGGCAAGACAAACAAAAAAATTAATAAGCAGATTGTTGAAGAAGAAGTCCAGGAGACAATAGTCGTTAATACCGAAGTTTCAGAAAAGGCTGAAGAAATCGCCATGCTCATGGCAGAAATGAACAAAGAAGAGCAGCGCTACGCAAAGCGTCCCCGTATTCATTTTGTTGATTCTATCAGCGCCAAGAGCTCGGTAGAGGCACGTTACATCAATAACTGGGCCAAGAAATTAGAGCGTATTGGTAATATCAATTTTCCAAATGAAGCGATCCGCTTGAGTTTGAGCGGTACCTTGATTCTCAATGCCACCTTAGATCGTGCGGGTCGTGTTGTTGAGATGCAGATTGATGTATCATCGGGTAGTCGGGTTTTGGATAAAGCGGCACTGCGAATAGTCAAGCTAGCTGCTCCCTATCAGCCATTACCTGCTGAAATACGTAAGAAGTACGACCGTTTGAATATTACCCGCTCAATGGTCTTTCATAAGGAAAACGGCAAGACTTCATTCTCTACTAATTGATTTGTGAGATTACAAAACTTTAAATGCTGCTGACATCGTCAAATTTAAGTAATCAATTACTGATCGCCATGCCCGCTATGGATGATCCTAACTTTGCGCGCACCGTCACCTTAATTTGTGAGCACAACGATGAAGGCTGCTTTGGTGTCACCATTAACCGGCCGATCGAAATTACTATCGGTGATTTATTGCAGCAACTAGAAATCGCCTCCATCGAACAGAAGCTTTTAGATTCCACCGCCGTTAATGGTGGTCCCGTACAGTCCAATCAGGGTTTTGTCTTACACGATACTAAACGTTCTTGGCAGGGGACTCTGAAGATTAGCGATAATCTTGCCATTACCTCTTCCAGAGATATTCTTGATGCGATCGCTATTGGTGAAGGGCCGGATAATTTTTTGCTGACGCTTGGCTGTGCCAGCTGGTCTCCTGGTCAGGTAGAGGATGAGCTTAGAGAAAATGCCTGGCTTACCTGTCCTGTTGATCATCGGATTTTGTTTGATACGCCTTATGATGAACGCTGGGTCAGTGCGGCTAATACCTTGGGCATTGATGTTAATCTAATCAGCGATACGATAGGCCACGCCTGATTCATGTCGACTGTCCTGATTTTTGACTTTGGTTTAAAGCGAACTGGCGTTGCTGTTGGTAATACCATCGTTGGCACTGCCTCTCCTGAAGAAACGTTGATCAGTGTCAATGCTAAGCCGGATTGGCAGGGCATTAGTCGTTTAATCAAAAAGTGGGCACCCACTCAGCTTGTGGTGGGCATGCCAAAGCAGCTGGATGGTAATGATACCGAGGTCTCAGCGCCGATAGAAAAATTCTGCAACCAACTCAACGGTCGTTATAACCTGCCTGTGGCTCAAGCCAATGAGCAATACAGCTCTATTGAGGCGGGGCGCAGGTTGAAGCAGGTGCGGCAAGCCGGACGCAAGCAGAAAGTACGCAAAGAAGAAGTTGATCGGATTTCAGCGGTCATTATTTTTGAAAACTGGTACCGAGACCAATAATTACAATGAGCCAGCCTGCGGAATCTATTTATGACATTCGATAATCAACGCATTAATGAGCTGCTGAAAAGCATGCAGTCGGATTTAACACATTACATGCATGAAGCTGATATTAGCTCGCCGATTATGGTAGGTATTCATTCCGGGGGGGTGTTGGTGGCGCGTCGCCTGCACGATACCATGGAGATTGAAGAGCCTCTGGGTGAGCTAAATAGTGGCTTTTATCGTGATGATTTTTCGAGTAATGGTTTGAAAGCTCAGTTGAAGCCATCGTTAATGCCGCTATCTGTTGAAGGTAGGCACATCATTTTAGTTGATGATGTACTATACTCTGGCCGCACCGCCAGAGCAGCAATGAACGAATTGTTTGATTATGGACGCCCCGCCTCAATTACGTTGGCAGTGTTGATTGACCGTGGCAACCGTGAACTCCCTATTGAAGCGCAAGTGGTGGGCATAAAACATAGGCTTGACCCTGACGAATATTTACAGGTGACTGGCCCGGATCAACTCGAAATGAGCATTATTCGACGTGAGCATAACTAATGAAAAACTTGTCCCTGGCCCATTGCCAGCCTCTATTCAGCTCACCAAAGATGGGCAGCTAAAACACTTTTTAGATATTGAGGGATTACCCAAATCCCTGCTAACCGAAATCCTCGATCGTGCAGATCAGTTCGTCACTCTTCCCAGTAATACACAAAAAAAGTTTCCCTTACTCAGGGGGAGAACGGTGATGAATCTGTTTTTTGAGAATTCAACACGCACCCGCATTACCTTTGAGTTAGCTGCGCAGCGCTTGTCAGCTGACATTGTGAATCTGGATATTCGCAATTCTTCCGCTTCCAAAGGTGAGAGTTTGCTGGATACCATTCGTAATCTTGAGGCGATGAATTGCGATATGTTTGTGGTGAGACATCATCACAGTAGTGCACCGCATTTTATAGCGCGTTATTGTGCGCCACATATCAGTGTCCTGAACGCAGGTGATGGCTATCATGCGCATCCGACGCAGGCGATGCTGGATATGCTAACCATTCGGCAGCATAAAACCGATTTTTCTAAGCTTGTGGTCGCGATCACCGGTGATATTCGCCACTCTCGTGTTGCGCGTTCGCAAATCCATGCGCTGAATACGCTAGGTGCTAAAGAGGTTAGGGTGATTGCGCCGGGAACACTGATGCCTGTCGGTATCGAAGAGATGGGCGTGAAGGTTTTTACCTCAATGGATGAAGGTCTGAAGGATGTTGATGTCGTGGTTATGTTGCGCTTACAGAAAGAGCGTATGCAAGGCGCCATGCTGCCCTCTGAAAAGGAGTACTTTTCATTATACGGGTTGACAGAAAGGCGGCTTAAGCTGGCTAAGCCAGATGCGATTGTTATGCATCCGGGGCCGGTAAATCGCGGCGTAGAAATTGATTCCTCAGTCGCTGATGGCCCTCAATCAGTCATTATGCAGCAAGTAACCAATGGCATTGCTGTGCGTATGGCGGTGATGTCGATGGTAATGGGAACCCGCTCGATGGAGCAACAATCTAATGTCTAAGCTTTTATTTAAAAATGGACGCATTATTGACCCCGCAAGTGACTTGGATCAGATTGGAGACCTCTTGGTCGAAGATGGGAAGATTGTCAACATTTCAAGCGCTTCATTAGATTATGATGATGCTACCGTTGTGGATGCTTCAAACAAATGGCTGTTGCCGGGCATTATTGATCTTGGTGCTTATATACGCCATCAGGAATTAAAAGCAACGGTTGAGTCTGAGTCAGCCGCAGCGGCCAATTCCGGAGTAACGCGTTTATGCTGCATGCCTGAGTACGCCAAGCCGACCGACTCAACCGCGGAAGTTAATCTAATAAAAGAAGAAGCCGTTGCCAGCGGTAAGGTTCGCTTTGAGGTAATTGGTGCCATGACGCTTGGGCTTAAAGGCGAGCAGCTCACCAATATGGGTGGCCTGAAAAAGGCTGGCTGTGTCGCGGTGAGCCAGGGGCATCATAAATTTGTTAGTTTGGATGTAATGCGCAAAGCGATGGAGTATGCCGGAACCTGCAATCTGCGCCTGTTTTTGCATCCATTGGAATATGGTTTGATTGGCAAAGGCTGTGTGCATGAGGGTGCTGTGGCAACAAGGCTTGGTTTACCAGGTATTCCGGTCACTTCTGAAACGATTGCTTTATCGAATATTTTGCTGATGGCCGAGCAAACCCATAGCAAAGTACATATTTGTCGGCTGTCTAGCGCGGCGGGCGTTGAGATGGTGCGACAGGCGAAAGCTCGGGGTATCGCTGTGACGGCGGATGTCGCGGCTCATCAATTACACCTTAGTGAGCTCGATATCCGGGATTACAATCCAATTTGTTATACCTTGCCGCCGCTAAGGGCAATGTCAGATCAGGCGGCGCTGCGTAAAGGACTTAGTGATAGTGCAATAGATGCAATATGTTCGGATCATCAACCTCAGCATATTGATGCAAAATTAGCGCCTTTTCAGGAGGCTAGCCCCGGTATCTCTGCCTTAGAAACGTTGTTGCCGCTAACCATGCAGCTGGTTGAACAAGGTGTTTTGGATTTAAAAACTGCAGTCTCAAGTCTATCTGTCAATCCTGCTAAAATTATTGATAAATCAACGGGCAGCTTGTCGGTTGGTAGTGAGGCGGATGTGTTGCTTTACGATCCCCATGCTAAGTGGGTGCTGAAAGCATCTGAGATGACTAGTAATGGTAAAAACACCCCTTTTTCAAGTTGTGAGTTCACTGGCAAGCTCTTGCAAACCTATGTGTCTGGCCAACGCGCTGACTCTCTGGCCTAAATCAGGGTTCGTGCCAAAAAGAACAAGGATATAGAATGATTCAAAGTATGACCGCGTTTGCAAGAGGCGATAGTACCGTTGAAAATGGTTCGCTCAGTTGGGAAGTTCGCACTGTCAATCATCGCTATCTGGATATGGCACTAAGATTACCTGAGGGATTTCGCAGTCAGGAAAATGACCTTAAAGAGGCGGTGAGGAAGTATTTGTCTCGTGGCAAGGTTGATGCGACTTTACGGTTTGATGCTGAAGGGTCGGATGCGCCAACGGCTATCAATCTGGATCAGGAGTTGGTAAAAAATTTGCTGCTTGCGCAAAGCGATGTGCAGTCTCTTGCTAAAGCTGCCAATCCTTTAAGCGTTTCAGAAATTCTAAACTGGCCGGGTGTGGTTAAGCCTGAAACGTTAGATTTCGATGACTTATTTAAAGCCGCTGCCACCTTGCTTGAGTCGACGCTAAAGGATTTGGTGAGTGCGCGCAGTCGTGAGGGAGAGCGCTTAGTTGGTTTTGTCGCGCAACGCTGTGATCAGATTGAAGAAATTATTATTGCGGTTACCAAGCGTCGTGAAATTGTGGTAGACGGTGCTCGCGAGCGCTTAATGCAAAAAATCGAAGGGTTGGACATTGAATTTGATCCTGGTCGATTGGAGCAAGAGTTGGCGATTCAGGCTCAGCGATTGGATGTTAGTGAGGAGCTGGATAGGTTATCTGTACATGTTCAGGAGTTAAGGCAGATTCTGAAAAGTGGGAAAGCGGTTGGGCGACGATTGGATTTTCTGATGCAGGAGTTAAATCGAGAGGCTAATACATTGGGGTCAAAGTCTAATGATGCTGAAACGACTCGTCATTCGATGGATCTCAAGGTGTTGATTGAGCAGATGCGGGAGCAGATTCAGAATATTGAATAATGTTTCTATATGTTTCATCAGGACATAAGACCCTCATATCTACTGTTGATTAATAATAGAACCAAAATTGGTGATTTGGGGCGGTCATCTCAAAAGGGTAAAGAAGCCAAAATTCAGCTCATGCTCATAACACACAGCATAGAATGTTTCGTTATCTTACTGAGAACACTATCAAATAGATAACAGTTGTAATGACTTTCTTTCGGTGTTCTTTTCAGGCTAATAATAAAAAATAATCGGTGAATTACAATGACACCCAAAGAGCTTATATTACGCTATATCGTTGCAGTTTTGTTAGGGATACAATTTTCAATTGCGCAGGCAGAGCCTGTTGCTACCGGCAAATTTGTCAACTTTGAGTCAGCCCATGTGCATCCATTGGATAGAACACCCGATGGAAATAAATTACTTGCAGTAAATACGGCCAATAATACCCTTGAAGTCTTTACGATTAACGGCGATGGAAGTTTAAACAATACCGCTAGCATCCCCGTCGGAATGGACCCCGTTACCGTACGAGTACGCAATAATGATGAAGCGTGGGTCGCTAATGTCATTTCCGACACGGTTAGTATTGTTGATCTCAACATCAATGCGGTCATCCGTACGCTACAGACTGAAAACGAACCTTCAGATATAGTGTTTGCAGGTAGACAACAAAAAGCGTTTGTTAGCTGTGCAGAGCGCGAAAGTGTTCAGGTTTTTGATCTAAGCGATCTGGACGCTATTCCTCAAGAAATATTACTAATAGGTGAACAACCCAGAGCCATGGCTGTCAGTGCCGATGGCAATAGTGTCTATGCTGCTTTTTTCGAGTCCGGCAATCAGACAACCGTCATTGCGGGTAATAACTTTATCGCTGGCGGTGGCTTAAATGCGCCAGGGTCTGGAGCAACTATCATCCCTAATGATGTGACTAACCGTCTGGGGCCGTATCGAGGGCGGGTGCCTGTTCCAAATAACGGTACCGGGTTCACTCCTGCGATAAATCCGAATCTACCGGCCAAGACTGATACTCAGAGTTTAGTCGTTAAAAAACAAGCAGATGGTCGTTGGCTAGATGACAATGATGGAGACTGGACGAATATTGTATCGGGCGGAGCGGGGGGACGCGTAAGGGGATGGGATCTTCGGGATCGTGATGTTGCCGTTATTAACGCCAACACGATGGACGTGAGATACCAAAGTACCTTGGGCAATATCCTGATGGCTATGGATGTTAATCCAGCCACTGGTCGCCTAACCGTGGTTGGTACTGACGCACTTAATCATATTCGCTTTGAGCCCAATCTTAATGGCACTTTCTTACGAGTGAATGTTTCAGAGTTTGATCCTGGAAGTAATAACGCCACGGTACAAACGAGAGATCTCAATGCTCATCTGGATTATAACTCACCCGTAGTTCCAAGCGATTTACGCAATAGATCCATTGGCGATCCACGAGGTATTGCATGGCGCGCTAATGGTAGTAGGGCTTATGTTACAGGCATGGGTTCAAATAACGTCGTAGTGCTTGGCACCAACAACGCACGCTCGACTCCAAACCCTATTGCTGTTGGTGAAGGTCCAACGGGTATCGTTCTGGATGAAAGCCGTGAATTAGGTTTTGTGCTTAACAAGTTTGATGCCAGTATTTCGGTATTGGACTTATCTGCTGCATCCGAGAAAAGTCGTCACTCATTTTTCGATCCCACTCCACAGGTAATTAAAACTGGGCGCAAGCACCTCTATGACACACATATAGGGTCGGGTAATGGCACAATTTCCTGTGCCTCCTGTCATGTTGACGGAAAATGGGATCGTCTGGGTTGGGATTTAGGTAACCCCGCAGGTGAAATGAAAACCGTTAATGGGAAGCAGTTCCACCCTTTAAAAGGTTTGAAAATCACCCAGTCCTTAATCGATGTGGTCAATCCGGGTATGCCATTACATTGGCGCGGAGACAAACCAACATTCTCAGAATTTCACGATGCATTTCGTGATTTAAAAGGGACTGATTCCGTGCGAGAAGAAATCATGGAAGAGCTTGAGGACTTCATGGCTGAGACTTATCATCCACCTAACCCTTACCGACGAGCAGTTAATAACCCCGGAAATGAGTTGATTGGGACTCTTCGTGGGCCAGGTACTAGCTTTCAGAATCCAGGTGTCAATCCTCGTTTTCGGGATACGAATGCCATTGGGTTTTTTATCGAAGCGTGTGGTGGTTGTCACCGTAACAGTTCAGGTAAGGGGCCATCTGGAGAGTCGTTTCGTGCAGCCCAATATGTTGGTAATAACAATATCGCAGCAGATCTGAGAACGTTCTATCGAAAGCTGGGATTTTACTCTACTTCACCTGACAGCACGGTAGGGTTTGGTTTATTTTCTGATGGTATTGGTTATACCGCAGAGCGCGCTAGAACGGGTTATCTATTTGATTACCATGGCCTCTTATTTGGTTGGTCTGGTGGTGGTATTAGTTACATTCCGCCTAATAGTGCAGCCCGGACAGTCCCCGAATCACACCCAAGTCAGGATTCTCACTACAAAACAGGTACCCAAGAAACGCTGAATGGTCGTGTGGGCAGGCTAGGTGCTGTCAACGCAATACTCGACCTTGCGGATGACTCGAAAGACTTAGTCGGTGTTATTCAGCGTGATTTAGGCCTTATCGTGAAGGGTATCTATCAAGGTGAACCCAGAGGTTTTGTTTATGTTGGCAATAGCAATTATCGCACTGATAGCGGTGACACGACCGTAAGGCATAGCCAGTTAGTTGCCGCCGCGCAAGCCAATAATAATCAACCACTTACCTGGACATTGGTACATACACAAATAGCGGAACGCGCAGGAATAGACCGTGATGGTGATGGCGTACTGGATGGCGATGATGTCGTAGAAACAGAGACAGAGACAGAGACAGAGACAGAGACAGAGACAGAGACAGAGACAGAGACAGAGACAAATACGAACGTGCCACCGGTTGCAACTGAAGATTCTGCTACGGTGTTCTCAGGCAATACGATAACGATTGACGCGCTTGCCAATGACACAGGTGATGGTCTCACACTAGAAGCGCCTGATACTTGGTCCTGGAGAGGCGGCAAAGTTGTCCTAACTGAAAATAAAATAAGCTATACACCCAATGCTAATTTTAATGGTGAGGACAAAATCTGGTACACCATAAAAGACTCTCAAGGTCGCACCAGCTGGAGTGTTATTATCATTAACGTGAGTGGTAATAATGAAATTGCCGATGCGCCGCCAGTTGCGTCTCCTGATTCTGTCAATCTAACCTCAGGTGATACCGTAACGATCGATCCTCTCACTAATGACACTGGTACAGGACTTATATTGGAAGAGCCTAATGAGTGGTCTTTGAAAGGTGGCCGGGTTGCCTTATCTCAAAATAAGCTGAGTTATACACCCAAGCCTAATTTCGAGGGTGAGGACAAAATCTGGTACACCATCAAAGATTCACAAGATCGTAGTGGCTGGAGTGTCATCGTCATTAATGTGAGTGATAACGACGGAATTGCTGATGTCCCATTAGGTGTAACGCCCGACTCTTTCAACATAACATCGCGTAATGAGATCACGATTGATCCTCTTGCCAACGACACAGGTACAGGTCTCGTATTAGAGGAGCCGAGTGAGTGGTCGTTGAATGGTGGTGTAGTTGCATTAACTCAAAACAAACTGAGCTATACACCTAAGGCTGACTTTAATGGTGAAGACAAAATCTGGTATACCGTGAAAGATTCACAAGGTCGTAGTGGCTGGAGTGTGATTGTCCTTAATGTGAGTAGTAACGTCACCACTACCTCTGCACCACCAACTTCAACAAATGACAATATCACTACGACGACAAGGGCGGTGGTCACGATTGATGTGTTGGCGAATGATACGGGCGACGGTTTGGTTTTAGAGTTATTGAATGATTGGTCTTTAAATGGTGGTACGGTTGCTCTATTTGACAACAAGCTAATTTACCAGTCGAAAGCAAACTTTACTGGTAGTGACACGATTTGGTATGTATTACGTGATTCACAGGGCAGAACTGACAGTGGCCAGGTCAATATAACGGTGAGATAACTTCTGGTTGCTCAGGAATGTACTCTCCTAAATACCCCAGCATTTTTGCTGGGGTATTTTGATTTAAGAAAAAATCATAAGTAAAAGTTGAATAACTATAGATTGCCTTTAAGGCAACGTTGCAAGTAAGGGTAGGTATCTGTTGCATAGTAGTGATAGATCCCGTTTGGAAACTCGGGGGTAACACCGGTTCGACCGTTACATTCATCTAAATCACCTGAGCCTACAACATACTCCCAATCTTGTTTGAAGGTTCCCATTGGCATAACACTCTTGGCAGGACGTGTGCCAGGGATGTCAGCGTCACTAATGTGCTTATAGCTGCCTTCCATTACTTTAAGAGCAGAAGTCGCATCGTTTGCATTGGTATAACCATAGCGTGCATAAATAGGGAATCCATCGGCAGCCCAGCCAATCAGTGTCATCTTAGTTGCATCTCCACCGCGCGAAATAACGAAACCTTCCGGAATACCATGATAGTGGTATGCGCCACCTAGTTGTACTCGCGCATTGTTAGCATCGATGCCAAAATCGAAACTTGTTTGCCCCAATGCTTCGATACTCCAGTTAGCGTTGGCGTGGTCCGGGCTACAAGGTGTGCCGATGGCGATATCGGTAGTATTGGCATTGTCCGCACATGAACCCAGAGTAGAAGGATTAATTTTAACGCCATTTAATAGATAGCCCAAGGTGCCGATTGATCCGCCTAGTTCAGTAGACATCGCGGCTAAAGTAGGCGTAAGGGTATAGCCAATGTCCACAGTCAAAGCTGATATTGCATTAGGATTTGCATCATTTGGGAATGTGCCGACAGAGTGGTTCGGTATGCCATTTGCAACCAATTTACGTTGTGTATCAGAGCAGGTCCAACTAGCGTTGCTATCGGCTTCAACGGAAGATGAGCTGTTATAGGCGCTGTAGTTGTAATCACACCCCACACCAACTGTTGATGTTGTCGAATTTGTTGACCCTAACGCGACATTTTGGGATGTGGTGGCGGTTTCATCGTCTGAGCCTTCGTCATTGCAGCCCGTCATTGTGACGGAACACAATACGCAAATGGAAACGGCGATATTGATATGGTGGTTGAATCTTATTTTCATTGTAGTGCCCCATTATATTTATTATTGGATGTACTTGAATTATATGTACTTTTGTCATCTAAAATCAATATCTACCACTAACTGATCAGATGATTCTTTTGATGCGTCCTGAACTTCATTCATCCTGACTCCTTCAGGAATGCTCAGCTTCAGCTTCGCATAAAATAGCGTTTCAGATGACATAGCTGTGGGTCGTTGCGTTGATCATCCACTGACCCACTGTCTATGAAATCAAAATTATGATATAAGAAACCGTTGCTTGATGTTCCGCGCAACACTCGTTTTCAAAACTTTTAGGAGGAGATATCATGCCACTTGATAACAGATACGTGGTGGCTGCTTTTGATGCAGAAGGAGAGCGGATTGCTTTTATTTCTCCATCTTTTGAGTGGGTTCAATCTGCCCGGAAAGCCGATATTTTTCAGTCACAAATTGATGCTAATGGTTTTATAGAAAAAAATAATTTGAGCGAAAAGAGCAACCCTAAAGCATCAGAGCTCATCAACTTTGACCATGCTCGAGCCGTTTATGTGAGGGTGGAAATCAAAACCTCCAGTCCTGAATATGATCCTGATCGGCCAAATAGGGGTATTATATTTAGCGGGATAAGCGGTTAGGCCGTTAACTGGAACACCGATAAGCATGACTCAGGGCTCTTCTCCATCAGTAAGCGAACTTACTAATCAATTAACAGCCTTTAGGGATGCGCGTGATTGGCGACAATTTCATTCTTTGAAAGACTTGATCCTGTCACTTAATCTTGAGGCAAGTGAGCTGCTCGAATTGACGCAATGGAAGTCAGAGAGTGACTTCGAGGAGGAGGCACACGGGGATGAGATGCAGCAGCGACTGCGTGAAGAGTGTGCTGATGTGTTTTTGTATCTGCTTTTGGTTGCAGAACGTGCAGGGATTGATATTCAGGAAGCCGCTGCTGAAAAAATCAAAGCGAATGATAAAAAATATCCAGTAGAGAAATCACGAGGTAAAGCAACGAAGTACACCAAACTGTAAGTTTGGTGTACTTCGCATAGCTCATCGGCTTATTTCTGGTGACTTAAGATTGCTGGTAGTGATCCATTAATATTTTCGCAACTTCAGGTCTTGAAAATTCAACTGGTGGCGCTTTGCCTTCACTAAGCATTTTGCGCACAGCAGTACCTGACAATAAAACGAAGTCTTCTTTAGTATGATCCGGTGCTTCACTCATCATGACGACCTTATCGAGTTTCTTCGAGTAGGCCGTATGGTCAGCTTTGAATAGTTCTATTTTCAGCGCGTCTTCGGGAATCTGATCGAAAATTTCCTGCGCTTCAAATGGCTCGTAGTAATCGCCGACGCCAGCGTGATCACGACCAATAATAAAGTGCGTAGCACCCATGTTCTGACGGAAAACGGCATGTAGGAGTGCCTCGCGCGGACCAGCATAAAGCATGTCAAAGCCATACCCTGTGACCATCGCAGAGTTCGGCGGAAAGTACAGGTCGATCATGGTACGAATGGCTGCGTCACGAACCGGAGCCGGAATATCGCCTGGTTTCAACTTGCCGAGTAGCATGTGTATTACGAGGCCATCTGCATTTAGCCGTTCCATTGCCATGTGACACAGTTCTTCATGGGCACGGTGCATTGGGTTACGAGTTTGAAACGCCACTATGCGATTCCAGCCATTGGCTGCGATGCTGTCGCGAATTTCTCCCGCTGTGCGGAAGGTGTCGGGAAACTCGAACTCGAAATAACTGTAGCTCAGCACTTGGATTGGCCCAGCAATTGCCGTGTTTCCTTGTGCTCGAAATTCTGCAACGCCGGGATGCTCTGGATCAGTAGTGCCGTATATTTGCTGTGCCAGTGTGTTAATTTCATCATCCGAAAACACATCAATGGATTCAATGTTCTGCACGGCTAATACGGGCGAGCCTTCGACATTGGGATCGAGCAAGGCTATGCGATCACCAACCTTAAAGTCGTCAGCATCACTAACCAGATTAAGCACTGGTGTTGGCCAAAACAATCCTGTGGTAGTGTGCATGGACTGCCCAACAGACAAAGCGTCTGCTTTACTCATGAAGCCGTCGAGCGGTGTGAAATAACCGGCGGCTAGCATTACCGCATTGCCCGCTGTAGCAGAGCTAACAATTGCTGAGGGTAGCGCCTGAGAATCGCTCTTAAGCTGTTCCCGCTCAGAATCATTAGTAACGTAAAGTGGTTTGAGCGCATCTGCGCCATGAGGAGAAATGAGAGTAGTCATCAGCGTTCCGTGGTCATGAAAAAACAAAAAAACAATATCCTGATCAAACTTGAATGTCTATAGCCCGAATTGATTGTCAGTTCTCGTTTCTTACCCTTGTAAATTATAACGCCTGTTGGGTAGTGATTAGGATAATATCATTATAAGTAAAATTAATAGGGGTATAGTGAATTAGAATATACTTAATGGTGTAAACCCTTTAGTATTCCAAAACTTATACTTTAATAAGTATGTGCAACTTCTATACTATTATAGAAACATCGGAGGAATATACCTTAATGCTTACCAATAACCCATTTGCCGATATTACGGCGCTCATTTCGCCAGAGGTGATGCAGGGCTACGTTGTCCTAATGATTCTGCTAGTCATCGGAGGTACTGTCCTTGATATGATGCACAAGCAGAGTGCTAAATATTTCTTTGAGACTTCTAAGCAGGCGCAAGCCGATGCTAAGCAAGAAGTCGATAGTGGTCAGAAAGCCAAGTTGGCAATGAAGACTGTTGCCAATGAAGTTTTGACATCATCAGAGTTTGCCAACACGAAACGTCGTTTGTCACATCTAATGACAATGTATGGCTTTATCTTTTTCGTCATCACGACTGCTCTTCTTATTTTTAAATACACAGGTTCAGGCACAGAAGCGCCAGCGCTGGTTACCGTGCTGTGGCACATCGGTGCTTGGTCGCTGTGTGTCGGTGGCTACTGGTTCTGGTTTGCGATCCGGGTTGACGTCGCATCCGAAGGTGTTAAGTGGTACCAGTTTAACGGGCGGGGTGACCTATTTATTCTAGGGCTATTGTTCACGGCAACGTTTGCACTGCTATGGTCTTTCACTGGATCAATGCTTTTCTTTGCGCTATTCATTTTAAGCTCAACGGTATTGTTTGGCAGTGTTTACTGGTCTAAGTTTGCGCATATGTTTTTCAAGCCCGCAGCGGCTTATCAGAAGAAGGTCGCTCAGGCTGATGGCTCGAACGAGAATTTGCCTGCTGACTTTGACCTATCGGATCCGGCTGTACATGCTAAGTTTCCGGATATTCCTGAGTACATGGGCAAGAATCCACCTAACATGGGTCTCGGTATCAAAAACGAAGCCCCTAATCACTTCTAATTGATTGCCTGTTAATCGATTTTCCAGGCTGGAGATTTATTATGCCAACTTTTGTAAAAATGACACGTTGTGATGGTTGCGGCCACTGTGTCGATATCTGTCCGTCGGACATCATGCACATCGATAAAACGACTCGACGTGCCTACAACATTGAACCAAACATGTGCTGGGAGTGTTACTCCTGTGTTAAGGCGTGCCCACACAACGCAATTGATGTGCGTGGCTATGCTGACTTCGCACCGCTAGGGCACTCAGTACGAGTAAAGCGCGACGAAGAAAAAGGTGTTATCGCCTGGCGCATCAAGTTCCGTAACGGCGAAACAGACATGGATCTGCTAGCGCCGATTACTACCAAGCCTTGGGGCAGTGGTACGCCGGTGTTGCGCGATGTTGAACCACCAACCGATGCGCAACGTAACAGCCAGTTGCTGTTTAATGAGCCTAAGTACATTCGCTTTGATGAAGGCGATATTCACACGCTTGAATCTAACAATCTTGAGATGAAAGCAGGGGTGTACTACTAATGGCAAGCTACAAGACTGTTGTTGAAGACGATATCGATATTCTGGTCTGCGGTGCAGGCCTTGGCGGAACGGGCGCGGCGTTTGAGGCGCGTTACTGGGGTCAGGACAAGAAAATCGTCATTGCTGAAAAAGCGAATATCGATCGCTCTGGTGCGGTAGCGCAGGGTTTGTACGCGATCAACTGCTATATGGGTACACGCTTTGGTGAGAACAACCCGGAAGATCATGTGCGTTATGCTCGAATCGATCTGATGGGAATGGTTCGTGAAGATCTGCTGTTTGACATGGCACGTCACGTTGACTCTGCCGTGCACCAGTTCGAGGACTGGGGACTTCCATTGATGAAGAATCCTGAAACAGGTTCTTATCTGCGTGAAGGCCGCTGGCAGATCATGATCCACGGTGAATCTTATAAGCCAATTGTTGCCGATGCAGCGAAAAAATCAGCTGATCAGGTATTCAACCGTATTTGTGTTACCCATCTACTCATGGATGACGCCAAAGAAAACCGCGTTGCAGGTGCCGTAGGTTTCAACGTGCGTACCGGTAACTATCATGTATTCAAATCCAAAACCGTAATCGTAGCGGCTGGTGGTGCATCAAACATCTTTAAGCCACGTTCGGTTGGTGAAGGTGCGGGTCGTGTTTGGTATGCACCATGGTCTTCGGGTTCTGCTTACGGCTTGTTGATCGAAGCGGGTGCCAAGATGATGCAGATGGAAAATCGCATCGTTCTAGCACGTTTCAAAGACGGATATGGTCCGGTTGGTGCTTACTTCCTGCATTTGAAAACCTATACTCAAAACGGTGTGGGTGAAGAGTACGAATCAAAGTGGTGGCCATCGCTTCAGGAAATAGTTGGTAAAGAATACCTTGATCCAGAAGCTTCACATCTCAGCCATCGCCCAATACCGACTTGTCTGCGTAACCACGCGTTCATTTCGGAGGTTAATGCGGGTCGTGGCCCGATCCACATGGTTACCATGGAAGCGTTCCAGGATCCGCATCTTGAAGAAATTGGCTGGCACAACTTCTTAGGCATGACGGTTGGCCAAGCCGTATTGTGGGCGTCTACAGACGTAGACCCTAAATTTGAAAACCCTGAGCTCACAACTTCAGAGCCCTATGTTATGGGTTCACATGCTACCGGTTGTGGCGCATGGTGTTCTGGTCCTGCTGATCTTTCACCACCTGAGTATGAGTGGGGCTACAACCGCATGACATCGGTCGAAGGATTGTTTGGTGCCGGTGACGCTGTGGGTGGTACGCCGCATGCATTTTCTTCAGGTTCATTTACTGAAGGCCGAATCGCAGCGAAATCAGCTTGTCAGTATATTGATGATGGCAAAGCCGAAGGGATTAGTATTTCTGATGAGCAGATCGCCCGCCGAAAGGAGCAGATTTACAAGCCAATGGAAACCTACAAGACTTACCGTAACGAAATAACGGCAGGTTCTGTCAATCCGCATTACATTAACCCACGTCAGGCACTTGATCGCTTGCAGAAGTTGATGGACGAATACGCTGGTGGTGTAACGGTCAGCTATATGACCAATGACAAGTTGCTTAACATTGGTCTGAAGAAGCTGAAATTGCTAGAAGAAGATCTGGAAAAGGTCGCTGCGGAAGATATTCATGAGTTGCTGCGCGCCTGGGAAATCAAGCATCGTCAGTTGACATCTGAATCTGTTGTTCAGCACACTTTGTTCCGTAAGGAAACCCGCTGGCCTGGTTACTACTACCGCGGTGATCACATGAAGCTGGATGATGAGAACTGGCATGTACTGACGGTTTCACGACGCGATCCGGACACTGGTGAATACACCATGGAAAAAGCGCCACTTTATCACTTGATTGATAAAGACGAGGCAGCTGCCTGATTGTGACGTTAGGGGAGTTGCTGCGATAAGCGGTGCTCCCCAATCACTGTTCTTCTACACCCATTATCACCCCTTCCTTAACGGTATCGAATGGCTACTTGTTAGTCCCAGTCAGTAAAAGTGCCTAGGAAAATTTCGTGATCCCTGCCCAGAGAGTCCAATGAATATTATCGAAAAAACAGACGATGAAATCTTCGCGGCTGCCCATCCGATGTGGGATGACCTTATCAAGTATTCCAATGAAGGGGAGTACGGGAAATTCATTCGGCATTTTTCTTATGAGCTGCTGTTTGGCCTGAATGAGGTCGAGGTCGGTAAGCAGTTTGCCAAAAGTGAGTTAACCAGAAGTCTTGACCCAAACTACGACTGCCTTGGTTTGATTCGCCGTGGTGAGCATGTCTCGGTGTTGTACCGGGTACGCAGCACTAAAAAAGAAGGGGAATGGCTCGGTCGTATGGTTCTCGGCTACAATAAGGATGACGAGATCAAAATTTACGGTGCGTCAGTTTTTTAATGGCATTGATGAACGCAGTGTATGTTAATCGATTACCTTGCCCTACGGAGTTAGTGAATGAATAATATGACAATGGAAGATCCAGTCAGTGATGGGAAGTTAGTTGAGCTGACTTACAAGGTCATCGATGTGAAAACCAAAAGCGTGCTGACTGAGGTCGAGTTCCCGATTGGTTATATACATGGCGTTAACGAGATTCTTGCACCACAGGTGACCGCTGAATTGGAAGGTAAACTACCCGGTGACGTTATTGAAGTCCCAATCGACTGCAGGGAGCTATTTGGTCCGCGAGACGAATCCTTAGTTTTCACCGATCGACTTGAGAACGTGCCAGAGGAATACCGACAGGTCGGCACCTCTGTACTGATGGAGAGCGAGCAGGGCAATACCAAGTCATTTCTTGTCACCCGCGTTGATGAAACATCTGTCACTATCGATGGCAATAATCCCCTATGTGGCCGTGAAGTTGTCTTCAGGCTGGATATCGTCTCGGTGCGCGATGCAACCGATGAGGAAATTGAGGCAGGCGGCCCGGTTGGTGCTGAGCCCGACATCAGTGAGATCGTCGGCAAGGATCAAGTCGTGCAGCCTATTTCCGGCTAGTATTTAGTAGCGCTTGGGAGTCCAATTTGTCTCATCTATATGCAGAAACACTGTTAGCACCCGGTTTAGGGGCCTCTTTTCAGTGGCGTCATCAGAACAATGGACGTGATCTGCTCGCTATTATTGATCAGGAATCACCTGTGTACGGCGCACTAAGAAAGGCCATCGATCGATTCGAGAACACTGTCTTTGAGCTTAGCTTAAACAAGCCGACACTGATCGAATGGGCTAACTCGCAAGATACGCTACAGGATGGTGCTGATCAGCGGGAATTACGTCTTGGCAGTGCTCATGTGTTTCAGCAATGCATTGAACTGTTGCAGAATATGCAGATGATGACGGATCGGGAAGAGGATCCGGAGAGGCTTTCAGCTATCCATAATAGCATCGGTGATGTGATGGGCTTAATCGGTCAGCGCAGCGGCAGTATTCATTTTCTGGAGCAGGCTGCCTTGTCCTACGAGCAAGCGCTTGAGATACGTACCCAAGACAATGTGCCAGTGGCGTGGGCTCAAACGACTTGTAATCTGGCATTGGTAATGCAGACTATTGGTCAGCTTGAAGACGACACGCAGATGCTGAAGCAGGCCTTGGAGTTGTTCAGGAAGGCAGTGACCCTACTGCCGCGTGAAGCAGATAGCGAAATTTGGGCTGGCGCGTTTTGCAGTGTGGGCACTGTATTGTATCAGCTTGGCACCCATCGTCGTGGTTCACGCACGCTAGAGCAGTCTGTGGTGGCGTTTCGTAATGCATTGAGTGAGCGCACCTTGGATAAAAATAAGGTTGCATGGATAATTACACAGAATAATCTGGCTGCAACAATGCAAGCCTTGGGTGAGCATGAAGAGGATATAGGCGCTCTGGAAGCCTCAATCCCCATGTATGACGCAGTTTTGAAAGTGCTCGATCGTGATTCGCTACCGTTGATTTGGTCGATGGTTTCGGCTAACCGTGTTTCCGCTATGTATTCTCTTGCGGGTGAGTCGGACTACCTCGATATGGCCGAGACGTCAGTCGCTGAATTCGACAAAATTTGCACCTTATTTGAAGGCACCGATTATACGAGCTATCAGACTAAGGCGTTAGCACGATCACAGCAAGCGCAAGAACTTGTCGCCTCATTACAAGTGTGACAGTATCTTGTTTTAAGTAATTAATATTCGATAATTGAAAAGAGGAGAGTTCCCGTGAGTGAGCCTAGTAAGCAACGACCTAAAGTCCCGGAAGGTGTGACTGAGTATGTGACTACCCGCCAAATGGAGCCAAATGAGAAAGGTTTTGTTGGGTATGAAACGACTTGGAAATCGTTTCAGAAAGAAGTGAAGTATCAAACTCCGAAGAGGCCTTAGAAAGATTTGGTTGTGCCGCGGAAGGAATTTGGTCTCCAGATTTTTATCCGCGGCGGTGCATAGTACTTTATAAAATAAACACTCACTTGTACGCCCCTAACACTCCCTCCTGAGTGGCTTCTGTCGCTCGTCTCACCACTTTCATTTTTAAAATTAACCAGATTGCGCTTGCATGCGAAAGTAAGAAATAGTTTGCTGGCGCTTGAATTAGAAAAATAAAGCGCCACCTTAGAGTGTGGTGTGACTTGATCGAGTCGTGAAATGACAAACTTAGCGGTTACGAACCTATGGAATACAAAGATTATTATAAAACGTTAAATCTTGAGAAGACCGCTGATAAAGACCAGATCCGCAAAAGCTATCGCAGCCTCAGAAAAAAATATCATCCGGACATCAGCAAAGAAGTCAATGCTGAAGCAAAGTTCAAAGATGTTCAGGAGGCCTATGAAGTGTTGAGTGACCCTGCTAAGCGAAGAGAGTACGATAGCATGGGTAGCGGTGGTTTCCGGGGTGGAGACTCTTTTGGTAGGCCGTCCGGATATGGCGGATCGACTGGAGGTTTTGACAACAATTCAGGTTTTAGTGATTTTTTTGATACCTTCTTCGGGCGTGGCTCTTTTGACGGCTCGCAATCACGTAGGAAGCCCAAGGCTCAAACAGCAACAATTTCTCTGGATCTGGAAGATGTGTTCAGTGGCGCGAGCAAACGTATCCGCATACAAGGTGGGGATAGTGTTCAGGTTAAAATCCCAAAGGGCATTGAGGAGGGTAAAAAGATCCGTTTGGCGGGTAAAGCCTCCAATGGTGGTGATTTACTGTTACAAATTCAAATCAATAAGCATCCAAAATTTCGTTTGGAAGGTAAGGATGTCTATGTGGATCTGCCACTTGCCCCTTGGGAGTCTACTTTGGGCACAAGTGTGACGGTACCTACATTAGGTGGTAGTATTAAGTTAACAATACCGGAAGGTGCCAAGTCCGGTAGTAAAATGAGACTTAAAGGAAAAGGATTGCCAAGTGCTTCAGCCGGCGATCAATACGTTGTTATTAAAGTTGTAACACCTCCGGCTAAAACGGAGGAGCAACGGGCTTTTTATAAAAAAATGCAGGATCTGTTTGAATGGGATCCGCGCCAGTCGCTCTAGTAGATTGTATCGATTTACTGGATTCGTTAATACAGTAGATTGAGTTGTGTGATGATTAGGTTAAAAAGAACTTGGAGGGGTAGCTATCGGGTACTGGCATCACTGGCTTTTACTCTTCTAGTGCTGTGTTCAAGCGGGGTTGCTACCGCGGCGTTACCAAGTTCTGTGAACGGTGTTGCCTTACCTTCACTGGCCGATATGCTGGAAAAAGTTATGCCAGCAGTTGTTGATATCTCGACTCAGGGTACAAAGCCAGGCATGGCTAGAGGTAGGGGTACTTATCGTCGTTTGTTTGGTACAGAGCTGCCGGAGAAGGCCAAAGGAACTGGCTCTGGAATCATCGTAGATAAAAAAAATGGATACATCGTGACTAATGCCCATGTCATTTTTGGCGCATTAAAGATTAAAGTCACATTGGCCGATGGGCGCGAGTTCAATGCAAAGGTGATCGGTACAGATACCGAAGCAGATGTTGGTGTCCTGCAGATTAAACCAGAGCGCTTGAGTGCTATTGGGCTAGCAAACAGTAAAAAACTGCGTGTAGGTGATTTTGTGGTTGCGATTGGAAACCCCTTCGGACTAGGTCAAACCGCTACCTCAGGTATAGTCAGTGCTTTAGGTCGTTCTGGCCTAGGTATCGAAGCCTATGAAAACTTCATTCAAACAGACGCGCCAATCAATCCAGGCAACTCAGGTGGTGCGCTAGTCAATTTGCGTGGTGAGTTAATTGGTATCAATACGGCAATTTTAGGTGGCCGCAGTGGCGGCAGTGTCGGAATAGGTTTTGCAATTCCTTCGGATATGGTTCGCAATATAAAGGATCAATTGATTCAGCATGGTGAGGTAATTCGCGGACAGCTGGGTGTAGAAATACAAAATCTTACTCCTGAGCTGGTTAAAAAGCTCGGATTGAAGAGCCCGGAAGGAGCGTTGATCTCTAGAGTTGTTATTGATTCACCTGCGGATCAAGCGGGTTTGCAAAATGGCGATATCATTGTTCAAGCTAATGGCAGCCGTGTTCGCAACAGCGTTAGCCTGAAAAATATCATTGGCAACTTGAGAATAGGCGCGATGGCACCTATTGAATTTATCCGTGAAGATCAGTCGTTGATAACCGTGGCTGAAATCGACAAAGTTGATAGTCGAAACGGCTTCCGTTAGAGGTATTAAAAAAACCAGCCATTGCCATAAAAAATCAGAATGGATTTCTTTGGTGACAAACGGCGATTTATGTAATACCATTTAGTTGTAGTCGCTTGAAAGCTTCTTTCGAAAGAAAAAAGGCATTCAGCTTAGGTTAAGTTTCACAGATATTATCCTAGGTCTTGCGACACCAGCTTTCCGCTGTATGGGAGAAGTAAGTTATAGATGCTTAAGCCCGGTGTCTTTGCTTTTCTTAGCGGAAGCAGGTTTGGTGTCCCCAATCCAGATCTGTTCTTTAGCCCACACAATGGACCCCCTGTTGTTTGGGCTTTTTTACGCCTACGCGTTATTATTGGTCAAAGAATGAGCGCTAATTTTCTATGGTTATTGCATCATCAGAAAACCATTGGCTCAGTTGATCAGCCAAATCTGTAACACCGATTTTTTTCAATGAGGAAAACGCCTGTACTGAAGTAGGGAAATCATATTCTTTAAGTGCTTTTCGAGTTTCCAGCACAGTTTTAGTGACGGCACCGTGTTTTAATTTGTCAGATTTATTGAGAATCAGGTGGGTAGGTAATTGTCGTGATTCTGCCCAGCTCAGCATGATATGGTCGTAGTCTCGCATTGGGTGGCGGATGTCCATGATAATAACCAGTCCACTTAGTGTGGCTCTCTCGGTCATATAACTTTCAATGAATTTTTGCCATTCCAGTTTCAGTTTCTCTGGTACTTTGGCGTAACCGTAACCTGGTAGGTCGACTAAGCGATTGCCATCCGGTAATTCGAAAAAGTTAATCAGCTGCGTGCGTCCGGGTGTCTTACTAACTCGGGCAAGGCCTTTTTGATCACACAAGCAGTTTAGTGTGCTCGACTTTCCGGAATTTGAACGTCCGGCAAAAGCAACTTCCTTACCTAATTCTTCAGGTAGGGTTTTATGTGTTGTAGAACTGGTTAGAAAGCGGGCGTTGCGGTAGATCGAGCTCATCGTGAATATCTCTTTTTTGCTCACGGGGTTTTGCAGATTACATTTAAACTATGTTATAAACTGCGCCTGGTTTTATGATGCGCAGACTGGGCTTTAGCAGGTCAGACGCACAAAGAATTGATGCGCTACAGACTAGGCGGGCCAGCCCCGCTTTGCAAGTTTTGTATCGCTGTGCGAAGCAAGCACAACAAAAGAATTTATTTTTGGGATTGGAGCAAGTAATGAAAAAAGCATTGGTATTCATTTTCGCTGGTTTGGCGATGATTGCATCAGCGGCAAGTGCCGCAGCAGGTGACGCAGAGAAAGGTAAGTCGCTAGTCGCGTCGTGCGTGGCTTGTCATGGAAGTGAGGGCGTAAGCACTAATCCTGATTGGCCAAATCTGGCTGGCCAGGGCGCTGGCTACCTAGCAAAACAGCTTTATGATTTTAGAAAAGGAAATCGCGACAATGCACTTATGAATGGCATGGCGATAGCAATTGCCTCTGATGAAGATGTTGAGCATATTGCTGCTTTCTATGCTTCACTGCCGGCCGCAAAGGGTGAGGCTGATGAAGAAGCGGTTGAAGAAGGCGCTTTGCTTTATAAGGGCGGTAAGACATCAACTAAAATCGCGGCATGTGCATCCTGCCACGGTCCAACCGGTTCAGGTATGGACTCAGCTAAATTCCCGATGCTCGCAGGTCAGCATAGTAAATATCTTGCAACACAGCTAAAAGCTTTCCGTTCAGGTGAGCGCTCAAACGATATGAATCAAATGATGCGTGATGTTGCAAAACGGCTTTCAGATACTGATATCGAAAAGGTCGTAGGTTATCTTTCAGGTCTTCAGGACTAAAAGTGATGATTCTGGGTGTCAATCAGATTATTTTAATCTGAAACTGCATATCTGGTATTCCAAACTGTGAAGATTTAGTTTAAAAAGGTGACCTTGAGTCACCTTTTTGTTTTTTGCTGCATCCAAGTAAAGAACTTTGGGGTATGATAATAGTCAATAAAAATTAAGTTCATACAAGGGAAATACTAATGAATAAACATCTAATCCTCCTCGGGTCAGCTGTCGTGTTAAGTGCATTTGGTCTTACTGCTTGCGATTCCGCTACTGCTACCAATGAAAAGAAAGCCGCCGAGGTTGCTAAACCCGCTGTCGAGCAGGTAGCCGCTAAAGTTACCGAAGCGCCAAAAGCTGTTGTGGCTGCTACTGAGGCTCCCAAAGCCGTTGTACAGGCTGCCGTTGCCGCAGCACCAAAGGTAGAAGCTCCTGCCGCGTCAAAAGCTGAAGCGCCAGCAGCAAAAGCTGAGGTGGCTGCTGCATCTACAACAACCGAAGCCGCAGCAGCACCTAAGGTCGAGCCGGTAGCCGCTGCAGCGGTTGAAAAGCCTGTAAAAACCACCACGCAGTACAAAGAAGGTGAGCATTACTTTGAAATTTTCCCAGCCATGCAGACGGATGCTGTAGGCGGCAAAGTTGAAGTAGTAGAACTGCTTTGGATTGGTTGCCCACATTGTTTTGCGCTTGAGCCAACCATTAAAGAATATAAGAAAAACCTTCCAGACTATATCGACTTTAAACAAATACCAGCGATGCTAAATCCGCGTTGGTCTGCCGATGCACGCACTTTCTACATCGCTGATATCTTAGATCCTAAAGGCACTAAGAAATTAGTAGATAAGGTATTCCATGCGATACACGTTCAAAAACGCGCGCGTATGTCCGCACCTGATGTTGTGAAACGCTTTATGCTACAACAGGGTATTACAGAAGATCAGTTTGAAAATGCAGCGAACTCCATGGTGCTTCAGGCCAAAATGAATCGCGGTAGACAAGTGAGTGCTGACTCTCAGGCTCAATCAGTGCCTACTTTAATCATCAATGGTCGTTACAGAACCAGCCCTTATGCGGCAGGTGGCGAAAAGAAGATGGTTGAAATAGTGAATATGCTAACTAAACGTGAGTTTGAGAAGTAGTCATTAACTATGCGTCAATTAAGTCTATTAGATAGGTTGCTGAATGAAGTTGATCAGTCGATGCGTACGGTCTATGCCGGCGCACCGGCTTCAACACGCTCAGTCGTACCTGAAAACCTTACTAAAAAACCGGATTTATCAGACGCAGAACGCAAGCACGCGGCAAGCCTCATGCGCATTAATCATGCGGGTGAGGTTGCAGCGCAAGGTCTGTATCGAGGCCAGGCAATGAATGCCAAGAATCCTGTGGTAAAACAGCAGATGGCAGAGTCAGCCGCTGAAGAAAATGATCACCTCAATTGGTGCGAAGCACGTCTGGATGCATTAGATTCTCACAAGAGCCTTTTGAGTCCGCTGTGGTATTGGGGATCATTTAGTATTGGCGCAATTGCCGGAGCAGCAGGGGATCGCTGGAGTCTTGGTTTTGTTAAAGAGACTGAAGATCAAGTTAGTCAACATATTAGCAGGCATCTTGAAAAGCTACCGGAAGCGGATACGGTCAGTCGCGATGTGCTACTACAGATGCAAGCAGACGAACAACATCACGCTGAAGTCGCCGAAGCTGCGGGTGCAGCCAAGTTGCCATTCCCTATTCGTAAAGTGTTAATGCCTCTCACTTCTAAAGTGATGACCAGACTGTCTGCAAAGATTTAGTTTGCTCGAATCAATCGGTTTAAATAACTAAATCATCATTCTTTTTGCGAATGATTCCATGTTCCTTTTCATCAATTTCTTGCAAACTGGTTCGCATATGAAACACATGGGATGTGTCGGCTTTCAAGGCTCACTGCGGCTGATGGCCTAAAGTAACGAGTTATAGTCGACCACATATAAAAGACTGAATGTATCAATTTTAATTTGCCTGAATCTTCAGGAGGAAATACATGTTATCAATAAAGCGTCTGGATCAGCAGGACTGTAAAGTGTTAATCGAAGGTGCACGTGACAAGGCAACTGAAATCGGTGTGCCAATGTGCATTGCCATTACCGATGAGTCTGGAAACTTACTCGCATTCGAACGGATGGATGGCGGTAAAGTGACTAGTATTACCATCGCACAGGATAAATCCTACACCGCATCTGCTGCGAAAAAAGCTACGCATGACTACAACGCAGCTAATGTTCCTGGCAATCTCGTATTCGGTATACATACTGAATGTGGTGGTCGCCTTTCCTCTGTTGGTGGTGGTTTACCGGTGATTGTTGACGGTGAAGTCGTTGGCGGTATTGGTCTAAGTTCTGGGACTCCAGCGCAAGACATGGAGTGTGCTCAAGCGGGTATCGATCTATTCATGAAGCACAACAGCTAAAGAGTTTAAAAAGTAAAAGTGGAGAGTCTTCCAATGTCTCAAAATAGCAAAATCGAAAAACAACAGCTCGCAAAGCTGTTTAGGGAGTTTATCAATCCTGACGATGTTATCAGCGATGATGAAACACTAAAGCCTTATGAGTGTGACGCACTATCGATGTATTGCGAAATGCCGATGCTAGTGGTGCTTCCAGAAACGGTGGAGCAGGTTCAGCAGGTGATGAAAATCTGCTATGAGCACGAGATACCTGTGGTTGCTCGCGGCGCTGGAACCAGTCTTTGTGCGGGCGCGATGCCGCACAAAGATGGCGTGATTCTCTCCCTTGCCAAGTTTGCAGAGATTATTGAGATTGATCAGCTGTCGCGTACCGCCAGAGTACAACCCGGTGTGCGCAACCTAGCGATCAGTGAAGCGGCTGCTGCTGATGGTTTGTATTATGGCCCCGATCCCTCCTCACAGATTGCCTGTACCATCGGCGGAAATGTCGCAGAAAACTCAGGCGGTGTGCACTGTTTGAAGTACGGCTTAACCGTTCACAATATTCTAAAGCTGGAAATTATTACGGTTGAAGGGGATTTGATCACGGTTGGTGGTGATGGATATGACAGTTGCGGGATGGATTTACTCGCGCTAATGACAGGCTCTGAGGGTCTGTTAGGCATTGTCACTGAAATCACAGTCAAGCTGCTACCAATGCCTGAGAAAGCGCAGGTTGTTATGGTGGGTTTTGATAACGTACAAGATGCAGGTGATGCAGTCGGCGCGATTATCGCCGATGGCATTATTCCAGCCGGTTTAGAAATGATGGACAGCTTCGCCATTCAAGCCGCTGAAGACTTCGTTAAAGCAGGCTACCCCGTCGAGGCCCAAGCGCTATTGCTGTGTGAACTTGACGGCACGGTCGAAGAAGTCGATGAGCAGATTGAACAGACAGTTGAATTATTTAAACGCTTCAATGCAACTTCGGTTCGTATTTCTCAAAGTGATGAAGAGCGTGCATTGCTGTGGAAAGGGCGCAAGTCTGCATTTCCTGCGGTAGGTCGGCTGTCGCCGGATTATTACTGCATGGATGGCACGATTCCTCGTGGTCAGCTAGCGCACGTACTGACTGAAATAAATAACATGGGCGAGCACTATGACTTGCGTGTAGCCAATGTTTTCCATGCGGGCGATGGAAACTTACACCCCCTAATATTGTTTGATGCGAACCAGCCGGGTGAGTTTGAAAGGACTGAAACTTTTGGTGGTAAGATTTTAGAGCTATGCATTGAGGTAGGCGGAACGATTACCGGTGAACATGGCGTAGGCGTCGAGAAATTACGTCAAATGCCGATCCAGTTCAACGATCAGGAGTTGATTCAATTTCACGGGATTAAGGATGCGTTTGATCAAATTGGCACCTTGAACCCTGGCAAAGGGATCCCAGTTTTGAAGCATTGCCAAGAGTATCGTTCGTTGGAAAAGGCAGAGGGTAGTGGTGAGCCTGAAGCAACAGGTCATCATCGTGGGCATTCTCATGCGCCTGCGCAGCAGTCAGTTGGAGTTACTCATGCCTGATATTACCCAGCAGCTTGAAGCACAGATTTTAGCGGCAAAAGATAGCAAGACGAAACTCAATATCATTGGTGGCAACAGCAAGCACTTCCTTGGCCGTGAATCTGTTGGCGAGGCACTAAACATGGCTGAGCACAGCGGCATCGTTAACTACCAACCCGTTGAGTTAATCCTAACGGCACGCGCAGGCACTAGTCTTAAAGAGATTGAGCAGGCACTGGATGAACAGGGCCAAATGCTGGCATTCGAGCCGCCGCACTTAGGTGAGACGGACACCCTTGGCGGCACGCTGGCTTGTAATCTTTCCGGGCCAGCGCGTCCTTGGGGTGGTTCGATACGCGATCACGTTTTAGGGATTCGTTTGATCAATGGACGTGGCGAGCATTTACGTTTCGGCGGCCAAGTGATGAAAAACGTCGCGGGTTATGACGTGTCACGCATGCAAGCGGGGGCGATGGGCACTTTAGGTGCAATTACTGAAGTTAGTTTAAAAGTATTACCCAAGCCTGCGCACAGTGTGACTATTTCTCAGGAAATTTCTGCTGAAGATGCGATTCAGGTCATGAATGAACGAGCGGGGATTGCGAAGCCATTAACAGCTGCGTGCTGGGTTGATGGGAAAATGTATCTACGACTGGCGGGTGCGAAATCAGCGGTCGATGCGACATTGCGCGAGTGGTCAGGTGAGGAAGTGGAAGAGGCTGGTTCGTTCTGGCGAAACCTGAGGAACCAACGAGCGGATTACTTTAATAGTGCTGAAAAGCTGTGGCGGTTTTCAATCAAGCCGACCGCGTTATTGTTACTGGAAGCGGACAGGCAGGTGATCGAATGGGGTGGGGCGCAGCGTTGGTATCGTGGTGATGTTGCCATTGAAGAAATGCAGGCGATGGCGGCCGAAGCGGGTGGTCAGGTTAGTCTGTACCGAGGCGGTGACAGAGTGGCCGAGGTTTTTCACAAGCAACCAGAAGCGCTAAAGCGCATACAAACCCGATTAAAAGAAAGCTTTGACCCCGAAGGCATTTTTAATGCGGGTCGACTCTACTCTTGGCTATAAGGTACTGACATGCAAACGAATATTATTGAGAAATTCAAGCAAACCAGTGCGGGTCAGGAAGCGGAAGCCATTTTGCGCAGCTGCGTGCACTGTGGTTTTTGTACGGCAACCTGCCCGACTTATCAGGAATTGCACGATGAAAGAGACGGCCCACGCGGTCGCATCTATCTTATCAAGCAGCTTATGGAAGGCGGTGAAATAACTGCGAACACTCGAACGCATTTAGATCGCTGCCTGACGTGTCGCAGCTGTGAAACGACGTGTCCTTCTGGTGTGCAATACGGCCGTCTAGTGGATATTGGGCGAGGGCTGTTGGAGAAAGAATTGCCGCGTCCAGCGAAAGATCGCTTGGTACGTTGGGGATTACGCAAAGTATTGCCGTATCCAAAAGTATTCGGCTCGCTTTTAAAAGTCGGTCAAGTCATGAGGCCGCTCGTGCCTTATGCGGTTCAGGCTAAGATCCCGCCTAAAGCTAAATCTTCCCCTTGGCCAGCTAGCAGCCGCTCTAGAGTTATGTTGGTGTTAGCGGGTTGCGCTCAGCCTTCCGCAGCGCCTAATACTAATGCTGCTGCGGCACGTGTATTAGACAAGCTAGGAATTACTCTTGTGGAAGCGCCTAAAGCAGGTTGTTGCGGTGCGGTGAGTTATCATTTATCGGCTCATGAGGAAGGTTTGAACTTCATGCGTCGTAACATTGATGCTTGGTGGCCTGCGATAGAAGCAGGTGCAGAAACCTTGGTTATGACAGCCTCAGGCTGTGGTGCGATGGTTGCTGAGTATGGGCACCTATTACGGGATGATCCTGAATATAGTGAGAAAGCAACGCGTGTCAGTGAGCTTTGTAAAGACCTTTCAGAAGTGCTGCTTGCTGAAGACTTGTCTTCACTTAATCTAGCTGAGCGGCCTGAAAAGATAGCATTCCATTGTCCTTGTACTTTGCAGCATGCTTTGCAATTAAACGGTGTTGTCGAGCAGGTGCTGGAGAAGGCTGGAGTTAACTTGGCGAAAACTAAGGATAAGCACCTTTGCTGTGGGTCAGCTGGGACTTACTCGATATTGCAGCCTGAGATGAGTCAGAGGCTGCTTTCAAATAAGTTGCAGGCACTGACGGGTGATAAGCCAGATAAGATTGTGACGGCTAATATTGGGTGCCAGTTGCATCTTGGGAGTAAGGCTGAGGTGCCGGTGCAGCATTGGGTGGAGTTGTTGGATGATTAATTCAATAGAGCATATTTCTACATTTCTAATGAGGCAGGCAGCGAAACCAGATCATACGCTTAAATTGAGTAAAGCAGATGCAATTTCGCTAGTAAAAGCATTTAATCACTCAGCCACTGTAAATATAAGGCTGCAAGCCGCTGCTCGACGTTATAAAAGCAAAACCCAGTGATAGAATCATGGAGTGCTTTTGGGTTGGCTAATTCGTATATGGAAATTCGACGCCGCATCTATCTGATGCATAATAAGTATCAGCGATGCTTAGGAACTAGCATTAACGATAAATGGTTAAGGCCTGCTCAGTAAGCCTAACAACACCTTCCTGGTTACTTAGCTTTCGGTCAAAAGTCCATAACTCAACATTTTCAGCTTGGCTTTCAACAGCAATTAATGAGTCTGCAAAGCCAGCATTCCCAATTTTAAATCGCTCCAACGCTAAAGAAAAAATGTCTTCTCGCTGCAATCTGTAAAACCTACTCTGAAGTAAATGCTTTAGTACACTAACAACCTGTGGTTTAGAAAATTTATAGGCAGCTTCCAGAACCCACACAAGCTCAACTTGCACCATTTGTGGAATAAAAGCACTTCCTGCTTTTTTAATTAAAGTTTGTGCTTGGAGTGTTTGATCTTGTTGCTCCGTATCTTGAACTATGATTCGTACCAAGACATTGGTGTCTATTGCGATCAAAGCTTTCCACCTTCTGTTTCGATTGCTTTATCCATTTCTTCTATCGTCACAGAGTGCTCAGGAGTGAGTAAACCAAAAGAACTCTCGATGCTTACTGCATTTCTTTCGGTCTTTTGTTTTTGATATCGAGCTTTCATGAACTCTATAAAATCAATCACTTGTCTTTGGGCTTCACTCGGTAATTTTTCGTAGTCTTGTAATATTTCTGCGGGTAGCATTGCGGTGCCCTCAATTCTATTTACGTTAAAGATACCATTAAATTCAGTTGAATAATCGCTGCATAGATTACTTTATTCTTAGTTAGTGAGGGCTTATTATAAGTTTTTTCATATACTTCTACTTCAAAAAATCAGAAAGAGCAATGACGGAGATATTGGATGGCTGATGCATATCACGCCTTCTTAACAAACTTAGCCCTGAGCTTCATCCCACCGAAGCCAGGGATCTTACAATCAATTTCATGATCACCATCGATGAGCCGGATATTTTTAACTTTTGTCCCCACTTTGATAGATGAAGACGAGCCCTTAATTTTCAGGTCTTTTGCCACAACAACATCATCGCCGTCATTCAGAATATTTCCATTAATATCCTTGATTAGCATTTCACCGTCTTGCTCATCTTCTTCGGCACCTGCCGTCCATTCATGGGCACATTCGGGGCAGACCAGCATTGCGCCATCTTCGTAGACATATTCTGAACTGCATTTTGGGCAATCAGGGTAGGTGCTCATATTATTTAATCTCTGTTAGCGGGGTTTCGCGGCTAGGATATCAGGTCAAGTTCATTATGAAAGCTATAAGTTTGAGCGTAGCCATTAGTATTCACCGGTCTACATATAAAGACCTTTCGTCTGCAAAAAACCTTATCCGCTGAACAGGAATCCGTATCTATTCATCAGTCGTAGTATAAGAGGCATCTTGTCTCTAAATTAAAGGATTACATCAATGAAATTCAGATTACTACTCGGCCTTTTATTAGCTACTGCCGGATTTGTCGCAGTTAGTCATGCTGACTCTTCAGAAACAAAACCAGAAACACTGATGACAATACAAAGTGCGTCCTCCGTGGAAGAAACAGCAAACAAGTTAAATACAATCATAGAAAGCAAGGGTTTAACTGTTTTCACTCGAATAAATCATGCTGAAAATGCGGCCAAAGCAGGGCTGGAGCTTAGGCCTACCGAGCTTATTATCTTTGGTAATCCCAAGGTCGGAACTCCGCTAATGCAGTGTGCTCAGACAATCGCAATCGACCTGCCGCAAAAAATGTTGATTTGGCAGGATGAAGCAAAGAAAGTATGGATTTCCTACAACACCCCTGACTACCTGAAGCAACGCCACAATATCGAAGGCTGTGACGAAGTTCTGGAAAAGGTCAAAAACGTTCTTGGTGGGTTGAGCAAGGCAGCAGCTAGCAAGTAAGCTGTACTGCACATCCTGTGGTGGTATTGGCTCTCTAAACGCAGAGAGCCAATAATCAGGCTTAGGTCTGGAGGAATCTTTGCAAATATGGTTTTATGCTCACTAAGCGCTTCAACCAGAGATTAGCCATGAAAATTCTAATTGCACCGGATTCATTCAAAGAAAGCCTGTCAGCTGAGGGTGTTGCTAAAGCGATTGGCAGAGGTTTCCAGGCAATATTTCCCGATGCTGAATTGGTGTTGCTTCCGGTCGCTGACGGAGGTGAGGGCACGACTGATTCACTCGTCGCTGCTACCAAAGGCCAACACATTACCCTACAAGCAACCGGTCCGCTAGGCGATCAAGTTGAAGCATTCTGGGGCTTATTAGGCGGTGGTCAAACTGCTGTTGTAGAAACAGCGGCAGCGTCCGGTTTAGACCTAATTGATTCCTCACAGCGCGATCCACTAACCGCAACCACCCATGGCACAGGCGAATTAATCCTTGCCGCAATAGACCAAGGAGCGAAGCACATCATCGTTGGCTTGGGTGGCAGTGCGACCAATGATGGTGGCGCGGGTATGTTGCAGGCACTGGGCGTGGGTCTGTTAGATGCTTCAGGTGAACAAATTCCAGTAGGTGGTGCCGGTCTCGCCAAACTAGATAAGATCGATCTAAGCAGTGTCGATCCTAGACTTAAAGACGTTCGTTTTGATGTGGCTTGTGATGTCGATAACCCCTTGATTGGTGATAATGGCGCATCCGCTATTTTCGGCCCACAAAAAGGCGCGACACCTGAAATGGTGAAAACGCTAGATGCTAATCTTGCGCATTTTGCTGAGATTACGCTACAAACAACCGGTAAAGATATCGTCAATATCCCTGGTGCCGGTGCAGCCGGTGGCCTAGGCGGTGCATTTTTAGGATTTCTAAACGCAACACTCAAGAGCGGGATTGATATCGTTCTAGATGCTGTGCAGTACGAAAGTCATCTGCAAGGCGTGTCATTAGTCATTACTGGAGAGGGGCGCATCGATAGTCAAACGGTGCGTGGCAAAACACCCGTTGGTGTGAGTAAACGGGCTAAAGCCGTCGGTGATATCCCAGTGATTGCCTTTGCTGGCTCAGTTTCGGATGATTCTGCTGTGGTTCACGATCACGGCATAGATGCCTTATTTAGCGTTGTACCAGGCGTTGTCAACTTGGAAAATGCCCTAGCGGATGCCGATGAAAATTTATACCGAACCGCGCGTAATGTGGCTAAGATTTGGCAGATGTCGGTTTAGGGTTTCAAATGACTATTCCATTGATAACAAAGCCCTACGTTGCAGTCATTGGCGCGGCTAATATGGATTTGACTGGGAAAATGATGGGTGAAGCGGTGGATGGTGACTCAAACCCCGGACAGGTCACGGTTTCAGCCGGTGGCGTTGCACGCAACATCGCGGAAAACATTGCTCACTTGGGTACTCGTTGCGAATTGATAACCGCAATTGCAGACGATGCATGGGGTGTACAGCTGACTGATCACTGTGAATCTGTAAACATTGGCATATCACACGCCATTGTTGCAAAAGGGCAGCGCACGTCCAGTTATTTATCAATGCACGACAATCAAGGTGAACTTATCACTGCGATTAACGATATGTCTGTATTGGACTGCATAACACCAGAGGCTTTAGCACAACGATGCGACGTTTTAGCCGTGGCAGATTGCTGGGTTGTCGATGCTAATTTGAATGAACAGGCGTTGGCTTATCTATTTGATCACGCTGGAAATACACCCATCTGGGTTGATCCCGTATCGACGATAAAAGCAGAACGGCTACTTCCTTATCTATCTTCTATTCATTGTTTAACACCGAATTTACAAGAAGCAGCGATTCTTACTGGATGCCAAGTCACCAGTGCAGATAACGCACCAGACCTAGCGCAAAAACTTCATGAAAAAGGCGTGAAAAAAGTGATGATCACGCTTGGTGAGCAGGGTGCATATGCGAGCGATGGTCAAGCCTCTTTCTGGCTAGCAACAAAACCTTCTGACGTTAAAAATGTGACAGGCTGTGGCGATGCCGCGCTTGCTGCACTGGTTCATGGTTCGGTGTCTGGTGTAGACTGGCGAACCAGTTGCGAGTTGGCTATGTCAGCGGCTGCGCTGACGGCTAACAGTACAAAAACTAATACGCCTTTACTTTCTACTCTCGGTATTCTTCGGTATTAATACATGATTCAACTCTCCTCATTTCTTGATATCAACTCACAGGTAGCCGATGCATTGGCGAGCAGTTCAGCGGTTGTCGCGTTGGAATCAACCATCATTTCTCACGGCATGCCGTATCCGCAGAATGTTGAAACGGCGCTGCGAGTAGAGCATGAAGTGCGTGATCATGGTGCAGTTCCAGCAACCATGGCGATTATGGATGGACGCTTGAAAGTAGGTTTGAGTGAAGATGAAATTGAAGAAATTCGCCAACACGTAGTCGTAGATACGATTACACGTACCGCTACTATAGAACAGACAGGGGATAAACGTTTCATTAGAATGGCCGATAAGTTTATCAACATAGATGATTTGCATATCGACTTGATTGATAGTATCAATCAATTCTTTAATGCTTATGAAATATTGTCAAAGGCAGTAGATGCCCCGACCTTAAAGTTGATTCAGGAGGCCATAGAATCGACCCGGATAAAAATGTCGGAAGAAGAAGCGATTTTGTTATATCCCAAGATTGCTAAGTTTAAAACAGACAAAGGCAGCCTGCCAGAAATAAATTCATTTGACCCTTTGGAAAAAAGGATGGCAGAAGCCTTGATATATTTAAGAGAATTGAAGCGCAAACAAATGGCAGATGGATAAGAAGAAAAAGCTGAGCGAAATATTGAATGATGATCCCTTTGGTCTTTTGGCTGATGTGAAGCCAAAAGCAACTTCTGGTCAAACAGAAAATGAAAGGTTAATTGCATCTTTTGAAGAGATCAATAATTTTTACATCGTGGAGAATAGAGAGCCCGGCGATGGTAATATTCAGGAGAAAACTTTATTCTTT
>ENA-ORXR01000624-ORXR01000624.1-marine-metagenome-genome-assembly--contig:-NODE-624-length-45333-cov-41.951299_pt1 | contig 45333 bp, 15 predicted proteins | sample MGYA00237866_ERZ511479 | MGnify/ENA metagenome assembly ERZ511479
GCGTCAAATTTAGCCAAACATATAAAAAAAATAACTTCTTCATTTGGGGTAGATTATTTTCTTCCTCTTCCCTTATTGTAACTACTCAGGTTCGTCGTTCTTTGTACTTCGTACTTTGTTGATTTTGCAGAAAACTATCATAATCTGTTAAAATGGGCATAAAACACGAAATAATTGCTCAAATAATACCAAAATTATGGGATGTTTTCCCAAATTAACATAGAACGAAGTACAACGAACAAAGAATGTGAGTAGTTACAAATTATTATTTTTTAAAAAATAGTGGTTCTTTGACAAATCCCGTGATTACTCGTTTCTTGCGTAAGGGATAGTAGGTGTTGTTTGAACGTAGCGTAGCGGAGAGAGTGCCGGATAGCCCGACCCCCGACTGATAAGGAGGGGGATACGCCCAAATTTTCATTCCTATCGCCATTCTCGTCAGCCGTTGAAAACGTCTGACGTGGATGGCGATAGTGGAAAACTAATTTCCCCCAATCAACCAATTTCCAATTTCCCTAATCAGCCTTATTTTTCACATACTTATCCAACCATTCGGTCATTTCCCAAAGCATGTGCATCACTGATTCTCGGGCGCGATAGCCGTGGCTTTCTCTCGGCAAAATCGCCAAACGTGCGGTTTTGCCTAAGCCTTTGAGCGCATTATAAAAACGTTCGCTTTGCATCGGGTAAGTACCGGAATTGCTATCGACTTCGCCGTGAATGAGTAGAAGAGGGGCATTGATTTTATTGGCATGAGTGAAAGGCGACATTTGCATATAGGTTTCGATGGCTTCCCAAAAGTTGCGTTCTTCGGACTGAAAACCAAAAGGCGTGAGGGTGCGATTGTACGCACCGCTACGTGCGATACCTGCTGCAAATAAATTGGTGTGTGCCAATAGATTAGCTGTCATAAATGCGCCGTAGGAATGTCCGCCGACAGCGATACGCTTGGGGTCGGCGATACCCATTTTGGTGATTTTTTTGATGGCAGCTTTGGCATTCCTGCGGATTTGTTCTACGAATTTTTCGTTGGGTTCGGTATCGCCTTCACCGATGATGGGCATCCCAAAACCTTCGACTACGGCATAGCCTTGCGTGACCCAATACAAAGGCGAATGAGCGTGCAATCGTGTAAAACTAAAGGGTGAATCTTGCATTTGTCCTGCCGCTTCTGCGCTTTTGAACTCGCGCGGGTATGCCCACATGAGTACGGGCAGTAGTCCGTGTTTCTTTTTGTCGTAATCAATGGGGAGATAGAGTTTGGCGCGAAGTTTTACGCCGTCTTTGCGCTTGTATTCGAGTAGTTGGGGGCTTAGTTTTTGGAGGTGCGGATATGGATGAGGGAAATGGGAAACTTGTGTTTCTTTTCCTTTTTTCAGATTTTTGATGTAATAATTTGCAGGTTCGTTTTTTGATTCTCTGCTGGTAACAATTATTCGATTGTTAGGGTCTAATATTTTAACGGGTACTTCGTAATGCGGTGCTTTGGATTGCCAGAGGCGTTTTGTTTTTTGTTTTTTTACATCAAACAAGTCTATAAAAGGTCGCTTGCCTTCGGGCGAAGCCCCTTCTCCTATCAAAAATAATTTTCCTTTTTTATTTTGCATCAATACATGCCGTCCGTACTCGTTGGAATGTGTTTCAAAACCGCCGGGGCTGTTGTATCTGTCTTCCCATGAACGGTCAAAAAGCACTTTTTTGGGCTTTTCCGGTGCGTCCGGCGAAAACAAAGAGGTCACGATGCGGCGGTCTTTCCACTGCCATTCTTCTAAGATAGCCACATCACCTGTTCCCCATTTAAATGTACTAAAACGCATCGCCGTAGCAATGCTTTTTTGGATTTCGCCATCAAATGGTGCGTCGAGATAAAAGGCTTGGTCGCGGATTTTTACTTCGCGGCGAGTATCTCCGCCGTCTTGGGCTTCTATCCAGTAGAGGCTTGCGGGGCGGTCATTTCGCCAACAAAAATCGCGCGGTCCAGTACGCACGGCATCAAATCCTTGTGGAATATCATCTGCTATAGATACTTCGGCAACGGTTTTGATGCGTTTGCCATCACGATTCCATAATTCGATGCGCTTCGCAAAACGTGAGTAAGGCACCACATAAGAAAACGGGCGTTGGATCTGTGTAACATGTATATATTGCCCATCAGGCGAAGGCGAAACGGCAGCTATTATGGCAGGTTTGCCCAACTTGCGGGAGCGTCCTATTGCTATATTTATCCGAAGCAATTGGCTGCTTGTATAGTATTCGAATAGTGCTGCGTCGTGTTCGTTTTTCAATACATCTTGATAGGTACGGTGTGCGGTTTTTTTAGCTATATTCTCTTGAATGACAGGACCTTGTGGCACACGGGGCGCGAGTGGTGCTTTGCCTCTATCGTCAGGAACGGTATTGCATAAGAGCGTTTCGCTATCAGAAAGCCAGCAAAAAGGACTGCCGAGGGTATCGTTGATGATAGTTCCGGTTAGTTTTCTGGCGGTAAAAATTTCACCTTCGGCAATCCATAATTCGATGCCTCGTGCGCGAGTAATCGTAAAGGCGATGCGCTCGCCGTCGGGCGACCATGCTACATTTTGAATCTTGGCACGCGGCGGAATACCGCGTACTTTGAGTTGTTTGCCGTCTTGTTGAATGAAAAATTTGTCGAAGAAAAGCACGCGACTACCGCCATTGGTACGCGGATTGATACGCACTCCTGCAAGGCGCAACTCATCCACTGCCACTTCATCAATAGAAGGCAAATTTGGACGATGAAAAAACAGCGTTTTACGGCTAACAGAATGAATACTGACCGCCGGAACAGGCGGCGCATCTATGAGGTCAGCGATGACCTTTGGCGGTACTTGATATTGGGGGCGTTCTGGTTGTGACATATGCGATTGTTGAATTGTCGGATTGTTTAAATGGCTCATTAGTTCCCAAAAGTAATAACAATCCTACAATTCGAGTACCAAACCATCACTTTTTTTCGACCAACATGGCATCTTTGAGTGTATACATGAGTCGATTGATGTCACCGGAGTTGAGTTCGAGTACGCCTTTGATGATGATAGGCTTGGAGGTGTAGGTGATTTTTGGGTCGTCAGAATTGACTTCCATGACCGTCTCTGGTCCAGCACCACCGCAGAAGAAGCACATATTGTAAGGGTAGGCAGAAAATACGAAATTGCTTTGTTGTTTGTAGCCTTCCACCGGAATAATGTAGCCTTCGACTTCGACTTCTTTCCCCTCCAAATCCTTGACCGATTGGCTGAATACAGGGATGTCTATGTCAAAACCCATCATTTCATCGTACTGCTGTTTGTAGGTAATTTTGGCAAGGGTTTTCCAAGTGTTTTCTTTTTTTTGCTCTTGGGCTTGGAGCGATAATACACCAATGAGTAAGGCTATAAATATTGTTATTTTTTTCATTTTAAATTCTAATTATTTTGAGAAAATCGTTCTTGACATCGTTCATTTCTCACAATTTCTACTTCTTTCGTAATTTCCTCCAAACTCATTTCCGTATCCGATTTCCCTCTAATACGTTTAACCAAATCAAGGAAATCATTACGTGAGCTGTTGCTCTCTTTTACTCGAATTAGATTTAGTTTTTCCAATTCCTCCAATAAACTCCTAACATCGGGATTGAGTATTTCTATTTGAAGATTCATATTCTTATGTGTTTGGTGATGTGTGAAATACAAGATACGACTTTTCCGCCACTTTAAAAAATCTTGCTACTCCACCACAACCACGTTCGTCAGCGTATACATCAACTCATTTACATCACCATGATTGAGCGATAATTTCCCACGAATCGTAATCGCTTTAGACGTATAAGGTACTTTTATTTTATCCTTTGTAAATGCTTGTAAAACGGTTTCAGGTCCTGCATTTCCGCAGAAAAAACACATCTTGTACGGATACGCCGAAAACATAAAATGACTCTGTGCTTTCTCGCCTTTCAATGGAATAATATACCCTTTCAAAGTCACTTCTTCGCCCGACAAATCCATGATGGGCTGCATATAAATCGGCTTCTGCACCTCCATTCCCATCAATTCGTCAAACTCCATATTATAGGTTACCAGAGAAAGCGTTTTCCACGCGCTGGCTTGTTGTTGTGCGTAAGTATTTACCGTAAAAAAAAGAGCTGTAATACACACGATAATTCGTTTCATATTATTTTTTTAATATTTAAAATTCGGTAGTGTTCGAATAAAGTATGGAATAGTCGGCAGACGAAGGATTTTATAAAAATCAGTGGTTTGACCATTCAAATACGCTTTATTTGCAACTGAATTCGTCTGGCGACAACGGCAAAACAAACAAATTATACAATAAACTTTATTCTAAATTCTCAATGAATGAGTAAATGAATGAATCATTTTTCACTAAAACCAGCAAATATTATCTAAAAATCACAAGATTAAAATCTCTTGATTCATTCATTCAAAATTCATTCATTCAAAATTCACACATTAAAAACATTGTAGCATTAAAGTGAAAGAAATTAAATAAGATGTCCCATAATGCGAAGTATTTTTTTGTCTAAGGATTTTTTGAAAGCCGCACATAGCCTTAGCACAGCCTGTCCCGAACCCCGATTCGGGATAAGGATTTCAAAGGATTCTTAGACGGAAAAAAGACGAGTATAATGGCACATGTTATTTAATTTCTTTCACAAAGCATTTCATCATTGTAGCATTTCAGCCGCATCAGTATTTGACGCTTGAATGGCGGGAATAATTGCCGCTACAAAACCAATCAACAAAGCACCGATAATCAAGTATAATTCTTCTGGAAGAAACTGCCAACCGGTGAAACTATACTGATAGGCATCTTGCATATAACGTGCCAATACCGACATGCTAATATGCGCCAAAACGATACCCAAAAGCCCCCCGACCAATGCCAATAAAACCCCTTCGAGAGTAATTAAACCAAACAATTTGCTGCGCGAACTACCCATGACACGCATGATAGCGAGTTCGTAACGCCTGTCTTTCAACGATTTATACAGGGAAATAAAAACGCTCAAAGCCGACACAAACACAATCGCAAACGCCAAAAAACGCAAAGCACGCTCGGCAATACCCATCATTTCAAACAATCGGGCGGTTTCGTAGGCAGGATTGGCGGCGAGTATATCGGTGTTTTTATTGATGCCACGAGGGAAATTCAGCGTTCGTAAGTCGGTTCTATTTTTATAAAAAACGAGTAGAGAAGTGATGTCTTGTTCGGCTTCGATGAGGTCGTGACTGTGTCCTTCGTCGCCGTGCGGAGCGTGTGCGAGCCACACATTACGCATGTCGGTGAGGATGAGTTGGTCGAGTACCGTATTATTTTTTTTGAGGATGCCCGCTACGCGGAAATCGTGTTCATGGTGATGTGAAACCGTCTCGCCCAAACCGTGTGCGCTGTGAAAAGTATCGCCAAATTTTAGCCCCGTCATCTCCGCGACTTTCGCGCCAATGACGACTTCAAAATCGCCGTCCCACAGCCGACCGCTGTTTATTTCCCCCTCGTAAATATCCACGTATTCGTGATTTGTACCAACGATACGATAGGTTTTATAACTATCGCCAAGTGCCATCGGAATGGCTTTTTTTATTAGCGGGTGTTTGGGATTCATAAATGGTTGGACGGACTTCATGGGAATATTTCCATTCGGATTGTCGATGTGATAAATACTCGATAGTATCAATTGTAAAGGGCTACCCTTTGCGCCCAAAACCAAATCGACGCCGCCTTGATTGCGCTCAAATTTCTCTGTGGTTTGCTGATTTAAGAGCAATAAAAACGAAATAAGCCCGACTCCCAAAGCCAATAAAATCAAGCTCAACAAAGCCGCTAAGGGCTTTGAAGTGATGTTTTTCCAACTAAGCTGTAAAATGTTCATTATATATATAAAAAAACGCAGACAAGTTACTACGGCGCAAGCCGGAGACGTTACGCTACGGTTTGAAAAAAATGGTTCTTTGACAAATGTAGTGGTTAGGGAAGAGGAAGAAAATAATCTACCCCAAATGTATTCTACTGAACAACAATTTTATTTAAACTGTATTTTATTGATTATTAGTTTTTTGCGGCAAAACTTAAAACGAAAGCACGAACTATCTCCCCCTCCAAAGGGGGAGATAGTCCGCATTCTAATTTTACACTTAAAATTGAATGATATATTTGCTTGACAATTAATCAAATACAAATTGCAAAAAAGTCGTTGTTCAGTAGAATACGGGTAGATTATTTTTTTCGTCTTCCCTTATTCGTTTTTCGTCTGTTCGTTTGTCTTTTTGCGTGAGGGATAGGAGGTGTTGTTTGAACGAAATGTAGCGATAGCGGAATGAAGAGAGTGCCGGATAGCCCGACCCCCGACTGATAAGGAGGGGGGCACGCCCTAATTAATATACTCACCACTGGATTTGTCAAAGAACTATAAAAAATTAATCATTAATCACTAACTATTATCGCCCGTATTCGTTGACGCAGTTTACAAAATCAATGGTTTCTTCTTCGTGGGCTTCCATCCAGAGGGCGATGTCGCCGCCCTTGGATAGCCCGATGTGATGGCAAAACGCTGTAATAACTTCACATTCAGAAAGATGCGTAAAGTGCGCCGTATAAAAATCCCACCAAATGCCTTGCTTATTTCCATCCTCGCTCAATTCTTCAAGGAGGTTAAATATGCCTTTTGTTTGCTCAACGAGTATGTCTGTAGTTGTCTTTTCCTCATTGCCTTCTAATGTGCTGTTGAGAGCATTCATAGAAGAAAGCATCAACTCAACGGTCATAAAAGAGAGGTCAAGTTCTTCGCCTTCTTTCCAGCTCAGGTTGATGGTAATCGGCTCTTTTTTGCCTGTATCTCCGTCACTATTTATACTGACTAATTCGAGTAGTCGGTCGTAAATTTCATCGGCACGTATCGTTTCCGGTTCGAGTAGCAGGAAAAAATAATACGCCAATATAGCCGGGACTTTTTCGCCTTCTTCTTCCATCAATTTACCCAAATAATAGTGACTCAATGCGTGTGAATAATTTTTTGAAATGGCAGTAATGAAGGCATTTTTAGCTTTGGTGGTCGCGCCTGCTCGCATCTGTGTGATGCCGAGATTAAAGTACAATATTGACATTTCTGGATGTTTGGCGATGCCTTTTTGGTAGATTTTTACGGCTTGTTTAGTCTTGCCCATATTGTCCAATACATTTCCTTTGAGGATATAAATCATCGGAAAATTATCAGGATTATCGCCCTTAAATGCCCGATTGACGTGTTTGAGTGCCATTTTCACGTTGTTCATTCCGGTGTACGAATATGCGATTTCGGCGTGTGCGAGCGTAGATTTTTTATTGATTTTCAGGGCTTTTTCGTATTGATTGATGGCTCGTTGGTATTTGCCTGCATCGTGTAGCGCGATGCCGCTTTCAATATATTTATTGAATGTTTTTTCTTGCGAAAAAACGACATTGATAGCCAAAAGGCAAATGAACAAAGAGGTTATGACATATTTCATAAATAGGAATGATTAAGTGTAAGTTAAGAGCATGTTTAAATTTGAGTATCAGTTTCAAAGATACTGATTTTTCTGTAAACAGCAGCTTTGCTATTGCAAGACACCATACATTTCAGTATCTTTACAATATGAAAATTGCCAGTTTAGGGATGAAAAAACAACCTCGTCAAAACTGTAAGCCTATTTTTGTCCCACTACTTATTTCTATTATTGATGCCTCACTTGATATGACTGCGGTAGAAGTAGAGATGATTATTGAGGAAAACACCAAATAAAACGCCTATTATTAAGTATGAATTTTAAAAATACATTTTACCGCATAAAAGATGTTGTTATACATTATGGAAAATTGACCTATGAATTTCTTTTTCTTGATGAAAGAAAAATGGAAAGTGTCGTGGAAGAAGTGCAAGAACTTGCCGAAATACCGGAGGCTTATCTTCAGCGATTTCGCCTACATCCGCTACACGATGCCGAGCAACTCGAAGGGCGCGAAGAGGAAATGGCAATGATGCAGCGTGCTTATGAAAACTGGAAAATCACGCGTAGTCCGCTACTGATTGTCGGCGAATTTGGCGCAGGGATGACTTCGCTGCTCAATGCGAGTAGTGCCATCTACCCACATGCGCGGATTCTCGAAAATACCTGCAATATTAGCACGCCTGAAGAACTCGTCAAGGAACTCAAAAACGCGCTTAACTACCCTGAAGCCCGCACACTCAAAGACCTCAATACTCTTCCGAAACAGGAGGGCGAACAGGTGATTATTTTTGAAAATATAGAACGACTTTTTCTGCGTAAAATAAATGGATTTAATCTTTTAGAGGATTTTTTGTTGTTGATTCACGCAACGAAAAAAGATATTTTTTGGGTGGCTACCATGAATCAGTATAGTTATTACTATTTGAATCAGGTGATTGGTTTTGGGTCAAATTTTTTATCGGTTATTCGCCTTCAACCTATTAAAAAAGAAATTCTTGAGAGCGTGATTAATGAGCGAAATAAGGGCTACGAGCTTGTGTTTTTGAAACCCGGTACACTTTCGGGTACATTGACGCAGCAGCTTAAAGAGGCAAGCCCTACACAAAAACAGGAGCTACTCAGAGCCGATTTTTTTAATAAATTTCATGCTTTTGCCAGTGGAAATATTTCGCAAGCTATGCTGTTTTGGAGACATTCTATCACTTATGCAAGGGAAAAACGAGTATATATAAAATCTTATGAACCAAAATCTATCGGTCAGCTGACTTTGGATGAGTTGTTTGTTTTGGAAGCTATTCTGCAACATACTTCGCTTTCTAATTTGGAGTTGTACGCCATTTTGCGAAATTCAAATAAAGGTAGTAAATTGATTTTGGAAAAACTGATGGAAAACGACCTGCTTTACAATAAAACCTATGATAGTCAATTTGAGGAGGAGTATCAAATCAATTTGCTTTATTTGAATGCCGTTAAGGCGCAAATTCATGGGCGTTTGAATCGAAATATTAAGTAGTGTGTTGGCGGATTGATGGTTTTTTTAGTGTATCATTTTTTTATAAAAATATTTTATAATTTGTGTTTTATGAGTCGGAATATTATCTTTTTATTGGTGTTTGTTTGTAGTACATTTCAGGTGTTCGGTCAAATTGATTCATCAAGTTTGAAGATAGATAGTTTGAAAAGTGGGCTAAAAAAAATCGTACTAAAAGATAGTATCGAAGCTGCCAAAAAAGCTGCAAAAAAAGAGAATAGTGTCGGTAAAAAAGTAGAAAAACTTAAAGAACAAGTGCCTGGCGCAGTACGTGAAAACCTGAATGATGCCCTTGATAAGGTGACAAAAATCATTTCTCCGACAAAGATTATAACGGTTATTATTGCCTCAATTTTTGTATGGTTAATCACGAAGGGTACAAATTGGATGTATCGCTCGTTGGCAGATAGTTTCAACCGACATCGCTTGCGAATCCTTCGTTTGCAGCCGATTACAAATGTTATTTTATGGGTGGTAACGATTTATGTACTCGTGATGACGCTCTGGGATCCGACTTCTGATACCTTGTGGGCATTGATGGGTTCGTCGGCATTGGCATTGGGTTTTGCGGCGCAAGATATTCTGAAAAATATCTTTGGGGGCTTGCTGATTATCTTTGACCGCCCGTTTCAGGTGGGCGATAGGATTAATATTAATGGCAATTATGGCGAGGTCGTCCGCATCGGTATTCGCAATACAAATATTAATACGCTCGATGATAGTATCGTGACGATTCCGAACTCAAAAATCATCAGTGAACATATTTCCAATGCCAATTCGGGCGCATTGGATTGCATGGTGGTCGTTGATTTGTGGTTGCCCATCGGAATTGATGTGGAGCGTGTGCGAAAGATTGCTTTTGAAGCAGCGATTACTTCGCGCTACCTGAACATCGACAAATCGGTGTCGGTCTTGTTTTTTGACCATTTTGATAATCAATCCGCTACGAATGTAAAAATAAAAGCCTACGTACTTGATGCACGTTATGAAAAAGGCTTTGCAGGTGATGTGACAGAGGCAGCAAAGAAGGCTTTGAGTGAGGCGGGGGTTTATCAGGGGCGCAAGTGAGGGACTTTTTAGTGCAAAAATGATATTCATAAAAATAATTTGTATACTTGCCAAATAAGTGAATAAGCACAAACAATCGACACAATACATGACCACCTGTAATTCGCTGACCTTCAGCAGAGTATATCTCTGTGACCTGTCAATCGCCTTTGAGCGATTTTTCGTGAGCGGCAAATTATTTACTCATTTTGTAATTTTCTCATCTATGTAATTGATACACTAAGGCGAGTTGGACTCCTGAATTGCGATTGATGCTATTGTTTAGAGTCATGTTGAGCAGTCCGTATTGATAGCTGAGGTCGATGCCGAGACGCCGAACCGGATAGTAGCGAAGCCCAGCGTGTGCCGTAAAATCCCACTCGCGAACAGTGAACGAATAAGGCACATCAATCCGTTCATTAGTAACCAAACTCGTGTCGAATTCGATACTTCCTGCATCCACTGTAAATGAAGATTCGTAGGTCTCATTAATCACTGCTATGCTTCCATCGTTGTCCGTAGAGTTAACCCCAAAAGAAAATGTATCATTAGTATTAGTACTTCGGATAGTAAAACGATAGCCCGAATTTATACCCACAGCAAGTTGAATTTTTGCATGCGGACGATAAGTAAATGCAAGCGGAAGTCGCAGATAATCAAAGTTTAGTGCATCTGCAACAGTTCTATTGAATTGTCGGGTATTGTCAGGATATTGTAGCGTAATCAAATACGTATAATTAACATTTGTATAAATTGTTTTCCGGAGCTTGTTATATATTAAGCCTGTTTCCAAACCTAATTTTGGCATAAAGCGATAATGAGCCAATAAGCCCGCATTTACGCCGACAAAATCTGTAAATTCATTACTACGCACACCTGTTATTAGGCTGTATGTTTGAGAAAATTTACGAGGTTGGGGGATTGGGTAGAATGCTGCTAACTCACTGACTTCCAAGTCGTTAAAACCCATTTTTTCAAGAGATAAAGTAGAGATGCGCTTTGCACTGCCTGATAAATTTTGAGTTAAATTTTCTATTGGCACGACAGTGGGTGTTACGTTTTTTGTTGGCTCTTTTTCAGAGCTGTTTGTACTGACGAATCCAGCCGTCAAGTGACTTGGCTGTCCACGATGGCTAAAGTCGTCGGTACTTGGATGTACGCTGCTGTTTTCAACCTTATTTTCAACGAAAAATACATTTTCGTCTATATTTTTTCTATTATAACTATTTTCTTTTATTGTGTGTAAATTATTTTCTTTTACAATGTGTAAATTATTTTCTTTTATAATGTGTAAATTATTTTCACTAACATCTTTCTTAATATCTTTTTGGATAACATTTTTTAGCGAAATTATCGCTTTTTCTTTTAGTTCGATGTTGTCATTTGAATGTTGTTTTTCACTTTCAATTATTACTTCATTCGTGGTTTCGTTGTTCTCTTCAAATGTAATCGTATCATTGTTATTTTCAATCACACTGTCGGCAACAGGCTGATTAATTCCCTCAATGTTATCATAGCTTTTTTCGTCTTGCCATACACCAATTCCGAAGTAAATCATTATTCCAAAAACGAAAAGTGAAGGCAAGAGTATTAGCGGCCAAAACTGACTCCACATACACTCATGCAAAGGTACGACAGGCATTTCTGCATCCAAAACGCTGCGCATATTCTCCCAACCCAAGTCGGTGAATTGCTCGTCAATATCCGCTATGTTATTTTTATCCTGCATGTAATTTATAATCATTATTCTGCTCCAACATGGACTTTAATTTTATCCTTGCATTGGAGAGATGCCACTTTGACGTTCCTGCGCTAATCCCCAGATTTACAGCGATTTCTGCGTGAGTGTAGCCTTCTATCGCGTACAATTTGAATACATCTTTCGTCGCCGGAGGCAATTTGTCTACCATTTTCAAAACATCCTCAAAAAACAAGTTTTGATACGCTTTTTCGTCGCACGAATCGTCTTTTTCTTCGAGTATAATATACTGTACATATTTTGAATTTTTCCTAAAATAATCCGAAATACTATGATATACTAATCGTCGTACCCATCCCTCCAGTGAGCCTTTAAATTGAAAAGTATGCAACTTCTTAAATACCCTCAAAAAGCCATCATTCACGATGTCCATCGCTTGCTCGCGGTCATGCGTGTGCCGCAAACACATCGCCATCATTTTGGCAAAGTATTTCCGATACAACAACTCCTGGAAACGTCGTTCGTTGCGAATACACCCTTCTACGAGCTCTTTTTCGGACATAGTTTTTCAAGTTCAAACGCAAGTGTCAGCTTCAAGTTCAAGATACTTGATTTGGCAAAGCCAAATCCGATAGATTAAACTTGTATTTGACGCCCAAATTTGAACTCTTACATATTATTTTATAAATTAATTTAAGTCTTTCATAATTCGCTAAAACGAATCAATATTTGAACTTGAACTTAGGGAGGACAAAGAAAATAAGCTGCTCAAAATGAAGCAGTTATTTTTTTCGTCTTCTCTTACCTACTAGGCTTTGGACATTAGGTAACTGGAAAATTAGGTAATTAGGTAATTAGGCTAACAAAAGCATAATTCGCTATTTATCAGCATAATAAAAATTTCAATAAAGTTAATTTAAAATAAAATGCAAATCAACGTAAATTATTGATAATGAGCGATTTACCTAATTACCCAGTTTCCTAATTACCCAATGTCCAAAGTCCAGTATGTTAAATGGCGTTTATAAATTACAAAAGCCGAGACAAGTATTTGTTTCGGCTTTTGTAATACTTTATTATAAAAAATCAGCTTATATAAACGATAACTTATAATGCGTATCAATGTTTTACAATATATATGTCTCTAATTTTTCTTTGTAGGCTCAAAAATAACATCATATACCTTTTTAGATTTATTAAATTTGCCATTTATTGCCTCTATGACGATTTCCTTCCCGTCACCTTTCAGCTCAACTTCGACTTCAAACTCTATATGGTTCTCGCCATCGTTTTCCAACTCCACTTTACGGTCATTTACCCACAGACTTAATACTCTGGCAGGATCGGAAGCATAACCTTTTATGGTCAGATTAGTCCCCTCAGTGGTGATTAGGTCATTAGTCGGTTTAGGATGCGTGATAATCAATTCAGGACCAACTAATACATCTGCCATAGCTGTCGGCTCAGTAGAAGTCTCGATTTTATCTGAAATAAAAGTTGGTTCGGCTTTTTCTGTTTTCAGCATTTCTTCTTCAACAACTTCTGAATCAGGCGTTTCTATGCCATAAATTTCTTCTTTTACATCTCCGTTTTTCGCGACCTCAATACTTTGAGATGTTTTTACAATATAACCGTAATTCCAAGTACCTGTTGTTATTATACCATCGGCTGTGGTATGCCTGCCTTTGCCGTGTCGTCGCCCCATGTTCCAAAAGCCCGTATGTACCTTGCCACTAGCCCAGTAATACGTACCTTCTCCATCAAATTCGCCATTCAAAAAATGACCTTCGTATTTATCGCCGTCTGCCCACTGATACACTCCTTTTCCGTTTTCACAATCTCCTTCCACACATTTGTCTTGTGCAAAAAGCATACAGGTTGTCAACAGGAAAAATAAAGTGATAATTGATTTTGTTTTTTTCATTATTTGTTTTTTATTAATTTTGAAATCGATTGACTTTCAGTATTTTAAAAAAATCAATTGCAAAGTTAATTATATTTTTTATTTAAAAAATAGAAAGTCAATGTTTTTTAATTTGCTGTCAGGTTCGATGTGTAAGTGTATAGTTTTATTCAAGTTTCAGTAAGAACGCTCACTTTTTAAGGGGCTTCATTCAGGTAGAGGAGAAAAGAAAAAAGCCTTACAGTTTGTAAGGCTTTTTCGTTTATCTTTTTACATCATTCAGACGAATGACATAGGTAATTTATTTTTTTTATACCAAAATTATTCATTGCCTTGTGGCAATGTAGGAGATATGTTTTGTCCCGGTATATCTATGTATTCGGGTTCATTATCAATGTATCGCACATCCACATTGCTTTGCGTGGTCAATACGCGAATTTCGGTTCTTCGATTACGCTGATGTTCCAATTCGCTGCATTTGATACCATCAACACAGTGATTACGCGGTTGAGTTTCTCCATAACCCTTCGGTACTAATCTCGAACGTCCGATGCCTTTTGCCACCAAGTATTCTATGGCTGCTTGTGCGCGTCTTTGAGACAAATCCAAATTATAAACATCCACCGCACGAGCATCGGTATGCGAAGACAGTTCTATGGTCATTGCTGGATAGCGTTGTAGAATATTCGCCAATTTATCTAAATCTATTGTCGCGTCACGACGTATATCCGCTTTATCGAAATCATAATAAATATGTTCTAATTCTATCACGTCACCTACGGTATAGTTCGTTACATTGGATAATGTCGTCGTTGCTGGGCGGTAAGCCGGAATTGTCACAGGAGCAGGTGTTGATATAACAGATGGAGGTGTTCCGCCGAGCAATAATTTAGTTTGTATCGGCTGCGAGCAATCGACGTTCATCGTAGAGAGGCTTTGTGTAATTGTACCCAAACCAACCTTCTCCCCTTTCAGCGTATAGTCGCAACCACAATCCGCCGGAAAGCTGAATGTGCCATCTGCGGTACTCAATGCTGTGCTGGTTTCGCCCGTGCAACTATTCGTCAGGTAAACCGTTGCATTAGGTATTGATGTGTTATATAATTTATTGATGACCATTCCATTGAGCATCATGTCCGCAGACGCACTCGTTGTATAGTTCACCGAACTGGATATCGCTGCCGACTCACGGCGCATCGGAATAGCGAGTTCTATACCGTCTTCACAATCGCTCGTCACAAACCGTTTTTCTGCACTGCGATAACCGGATTTTTCTACATATATACAATATTCTTTATTACATTCCAAGTCATAAGTCACCTCGCCTTTCATATCGGTAAGTTTACCTTCGCCCGAAGAGGAAGTACCCGAAGCAGCATCGCCTGATACGATACGAAGTGTGAATTCGCCATCTTTGCCCGGCACGGGTATCAATTTGGCATTAAAAGCATTGTCGCCACTCGCTGCGCCCGTAGTACCAATGTCACAAGGCACAACACTTACCAAAGCTCCTTTTAGTAAGGAAGTACTTTGCTCGTCATAAGCGTAAATACGTCCGGCATGTAAAGTGCGATTGCCGAGGTCTCCTTTAAAACTATAGATGTCATCGCCACCGGCACCACCTTCACGACTGGAAGATAAATAACCGCTACGCTTAGTAATATCTGTGATAAATCCAAAATCATCTTTTGTGGAATTAATGGGTTTCCCCAAATTCGTCGGAATAGACCATGTTTGCTCTACGTCCTCCGCCCCTATCGGTTGAGCCGAGAAAATATCAAGTCCACCTAAGCCCGCATGACCGTTGGAAGCAAAATACAGCGTACCGTCATCGTGAACGAATGGGAACAATTCATTACCGGGCGTATTGACTTGTTCACCCAAATTCACAGGCGTACTCCATTCTCCATTAGTGAAAGTCGATATGTATAAATCGTGTCCGCCATATCCTCCTTCGCGGTCTGATGATAGGTACATGTGTTGACCATCAGCCGACAACGTCGGATGACAGTGGTTGTAAGCATCATCATTAAAAGGTAGTTCCCAGATATTTGACCACTCTTCACCATCCCAGTCTGCTCCGTATATTTTTAGTTTCGTGATTTTTTTAGCATTAAAACCTCGTCTGCCACCTTTGAAATTGTTTCTCGTGAAGTACATTGTACTTCCCGATTGGTCAAAAGTCAATGGTCCTTCATGGAACTTGGAATTTATTATGCTTGCTAATGGCAAAGGGACAGAAAAATTCTTGGTCTCACTCCCAATTTCCGCATAAAACAAATCCATAAATTTACCATTCAACCAAGCATCTTCATTTTGCACCGAACGATTGATGCCACGTGTAGATACAAATATCAAACCGTCTTGATAATACGTCGGGCTGAAATCTAAACTTGGCGTATTTAGGTTGGTTTCATTATTTAAAACAACCTGTGCTGTGGTAAATTCTTGGTCGCAAGCATTTGCCAATATTTGTCCTCGACGGTCATTTCCTACCTTACCTTCCTCAGCCGCTTCCAATGATACCAAAGCATCATATTCCAAATAGTATTTTTTGGCTTGTTCGCATTTGCCATTCGCTTGAAGAGCTTGAGCGTAATATAGTCGATAGAGTGCTTTGTCGCTACTCTCCACTATTTGGGCATAATACAATTCTGCATTCCGATAATCGCCTATCAAACGATAACTGTTTGCCAAACGGATCATCGTTTTACGATCTAACTTCCCTTCTTCGCCAACAGTCGATTTGTATTCCGAAATCGCTGTACCATAACCCAATTCTTTGTATAATTTATCAGCTTTGTTATCATCTTGACCATAGCCTACAAAAGAAAAACTCAACAATAATAGCAAAGCCACAAAATATCTTTCTAATTTCATAGCTGTTATAATTTTTTGTATTCTAATCATAATTATTTCTTTATTCGATATATCCCTTAATTGAAAAATGAGGGCGTATCCCCTAACGGGGTCGGGCTATCCGGCACTCTCTCCGCTTCGCTTCGTTCAAACAACACCTCCTATCCCTTACGCAAAAAATGTGAATTGACATCTTTGTATAAAATCACAAAGCGTTCGTTTCGTCAGTTTTACAAAATTACTAAAAAATCAGCGTTTTACCTCATTTAGGAACGCGACATAAATAACTTTACTTTCTTGGGTAGATTATTTTGTGCTTAGTTTTCGTCTTGAAAGAAGGCGTTTATCCGGATAAATAACTGATTTCAAGATGGAAAATAAGTGCAAAAGAAGCAGCCAAAAGGTAAAGTTATTTATGTCGCGTTCCTTTAGCCGCCTGTCCTCTATAAAAAGTATAACCGGCACACAGATAGGGTATTATCCTATATCGTGTGCCGGTCTTGGTTAATTTTGTATTTTAGGGATGAAAAGACGGTTTTTAAAGGAAGTTTGAATTCTTATTATCTCCTCATTAGAAGAAGAACCGAGGGTTTAGCATTTTCTTGTTTCTGCTTCTGAAGCAGTATTCTGCCATGATTTCAAAAGTACCTTGATTATAGTCTTGTAGTTCGGTGAGGCTGTAGTCATAGCCCATTCCGATGCGGAACTGTTCGGCAGCTTGGAAGAATAACAGACCATCTATGGAATCCCCCAAACGCCAGGTGGCTCCTACGCCGAAGGCATCTAAGAAGATGAACATGGCGTTGATATCCATATCAAAGGGTGCAGCTACATCTGCGAACTCATCGGAGGATAAACCGACGTACTTAATCAAGGCAGCAGGTTTGAATTGTATCTTCTCACTGATATTGAGTAGTCCACCCATCATGACATATAAGTGACGGCGGTCTTTATAAGAATAGCCTTCAAAGCCATCTTCGCCATAATCTATTTCATGGCTGAGTAGTGTCGGTATAGAGACTCCGGCATAAAAAGTCTCGGTATTATAATACAAACCACCACCAAAGTTGGGGTAGTATTGGTTGGTACCTTCATAGGAGACTGTCGGGTCATTGCCATCTGTGGTATTGGCAAGGTGCCCATCGTAGCGATGTGAGATGACTGAACCGACTACACCAATACTCAAATGCCCTTTGCCGACTTTAGGGCGATAAGCATAAGCGATATTACCACGCCAAGTGCCGAGTAAGCCTAAGACATCACGTTCGATACCAATACCCAAACCTACACGTTGGTCGAATAAAGGGGTATGGAAGTTGACGCTCGTTGTCGTTGGTGCGCCTTCTATGCCCACCCACTGGCTACGGTATAAGGCACTTACACAGGCTACTTCCTTAGAGCCCGCATAGGCAGGATTCAAAGGCAGCTTGTTGAACATAAAATTGGTGTATTGTGCTTCCTGTTGGGCAAACATACCACCGGCAAACAATAAGACCAATGCCGCCGACATCCACATTTGCAGGGCTGCTGTCTTCGTGTACTTATTTATGTACTCATTTATCATTTTCATAGTTTCACGGTTTAATTTAATGAGTGAATTGTGAATGAGTGAATTGTGAATGAGTGAATTGTGAATGAGCGAATTGTGAATGAGTGAATTGTGAATGAGTGAATTGTGAATGATTCACTCATTATTATTTCGCTTTATTCAATAGTATTCATCATTCAATCATTATTATTATTACAAGTGTAAATATAGCAATTTCCTCTGGCTTTTTATAAAAGCATTTTTATGATAACATTTTTTTAAGTACCAACATCTCTTGAGATGGACTGTATTAAAACACAGAAGCCGCTCCCTTAGGGAGCGGCTTGTCTGTGTCAGTTTTTGCTATCGTTATCGCTGAATCATTATAAAGCCTTGTAATGGTTCGAGCGTATCATTTAATTTCAATACATAGTAGTAAGTACCTTCTGGTAAGTCTTTACCGTTGTAAGTACCACTCCATGAGTTGGTGTAACCTCTTTGTTCGTAAACTTGGTCACCCCAGCGGTTGAAGACTACTAATTTATTGGTCGCGTATTCGTTATTACCCAAGCATGGTATCTCGAAGTTGTCGTTCATACCGTCTCCGTTCGGTGTAAAGACATTTGGTATCTCACAAGCCAATGGTGCCATCACGTCGATGACGACTCTTGCTTCTGAACAAACATCTTCGCAAACCGTACTACAGACCATATAAGTAAACTCTACTGTACCGTAGAAGCCTGGTGTCGGGATATAGTTGAAGGTACCGTCTCCGTTATTGGTCAAGCTGCCCATGCCGTCTCCGCCGGTCAACTCTTCCATTACCGTAATCGTGTAATCTGCTCCGTATAAGCCACCGATATCATCGTTGTCTAATACGTCGTAGCTCATCAACTGATCGCCTCTATCAATAGCTGTTACGTCATCCGTAGCAATGACTTCATCAGCAACTACAATGATCATCTCATCGCTGTCAATACCACCACAAGCGCCGTTGTTCAATGTCCAGATGAAGACGTTTTCGCCTACTATCAAGTCACTGACTGTCGTTGTGCCTGCATCAGGATTGGCTATGGTCGCACCCGTCGGGCTTGTCCACATACCTGCTCCGTTGCTTGGTACTGTCGCACTAATACTTGCTACATCACCGCAAACTGCCATGTCAAGACCGGCATCTGCTTGGTTACCTGTTTGTGACTCATCTACTGTCAACAAGGTCTCTGCGAAGGCTGATGTACAACCGACGACATCTGCCATCACATAGTACATGCCCGAATCGCCCATGCCAACATTCGGTAAGGTTACCGTAGCTCCGACTCCTACTACTGTATTTGTCGTTGCACTGTACCAAGTATAAGTTACACCCGGTACCGGATCACCGACCATCAAGTTCACATCACCACCTTCGCAAGTAGGTCCGTCATTGATTGCCATCGGTGCAGCAGGTATGCTATTAACCACTACAACTACTGCCTCAGACAATTCTGATGAGCAACCGTTGAGCGTTACATAAACGTAGTATTCACCAGCGTTCGACAAGGTCGCTACCGGTATAATCGGATTCGCCAAGTTCGAGGTGAAGCCAGCAGGTCCGAACCATGTGTAAGTCGCACCCGGTATAAAGGTCGTACTCAACTGTAATGGCTCTCCTTCGCAAATCGGCGTACTTGCCGTTGCAACAGGCTGTGCAGGCATTGGTGTTACATTCACTACTGTCGGTGCAGATGGTGATGAATTACATCCGCCTATACTCGCTACTACGGTGTAAACACCATTATTGCTCATGCTCGCAGCAGGTATCACCGGATTCTGTGTTGTCACAGGATTACCATTGACCAACCAAGGCGTACCGTTGAAGAACCAAGTGTAGCTAATTGCTCCACCGGTCGTGTAAGCACTACCCGGTGTTTGTGTAAAGAACTGAACTGCATCACCTTCGCAAACTTGACCGCCTGCCGTTGTATTAGTAACAACCGGTGCCGATAATTCTTCGAAGTTCACCTCTACAGGTTCAGATTCAGAAGTACAACCTTGTACATCTTCACAGACCACGTACCACATACCTTCATCGTAGAAGCTACTGTTCGCACCTATCGTCGCTTCAAAGACACTCGTTATAGGTCCGTTTCCGTCAGGTCCTATCCATTGATAGCTATCACAGACTACATCTGTTCTCAAGACTAGTGAACCGCCTGCACATGAAGCATCTACTACGAGGTTCGGTGTATCCGGTGCTGCATTGACTACCAAGCGTACCGGTACACGTGTCTCGCTCACGCAATTGAAGCCACATTCTGCCCAGAAGGTATATACACCCGGTGCATAGTCTTCTGCGTTTGCAGGTGATAATGGTGCATCTATACCCAACATGTTACCGCCAACTGAAGCATCCCACCAACTAATGTTTGTGGAAGTACCCGTCGCCAATTCTGTCATGTATTGGATGTCACCGAATCTTACAGAGTATTCTGTACCCGCAGGTGCGCTGTTACCCGGTGAACCGGCTGCTATCGCATTCTGGTCATTGCTATCTTTCAACTCTACTATCCAGTTGCCGCTGTTCAAGCCGGCAAGACCTGTCGGACTTAACATCGTTGTAAAGTTGTATAAACCACCGCTATTACCGACACAACCCGTAATCGGACTGATGAACTCGGTTATATTACCCAGTGGGTCTGTCACTCTAATGTCTATATCGCTTTCGCATGAGGCACCTTCTATACGGAAGAACAATCTCAATTGAACACCTGTAATCTGTGTACCGACCGGAACACCCGGGTCAGCAAAGATTAATGGCGGGTTGTCTGCGTAAGACTCTGTATCCATCGTACCGATGAAGATGTCTTCATCAGATACTAATTGTATCGTATCAAAGGTGGTCACTAAGTCACCACTGAAACATTCTGCGAATAAGCCTTGACCTTGCGGTATGTTATCACCTTCACAGATGACGTAGTCTACTGGATTCAACGGTTCGCCTACTGTCTCGACTTCTACTGTCGTCGTAGCTACTGCTGAACTACAACCATTCACCGTGACAACTAATTCGTAAGTACTTGTACTTTGAATGTTATAAATCACAGGATTCTGTGCCGTAGAGACCAGATTACCATTCTCATCCGTCCAGCTGTATGTTCCACCCGCAGGTATTGGTCCGCCGAGCAATTGTGCATCCTCACCAATACATAATGGACCGTTGTTGGTCGCACTCGCTATCGGTGTTTCGTGAACCGTTACATAAGCTAAGTCAGATACTTCTGATGTACAGTCTCCTACCGTTACATAGACCGAGAATGGCTGTGCCGTACTCGATGCTACTGTAATTGTAGAGGATGTGCCACTGTCAATTGTCGCACCTGTTCCATCTATCCAAGTGTAAACCGTTCCGGCTGGATAAGACTGCGGTACGCTCAAGACGATGTTTTCGCCTTCACAGACCTCAGCTGAAGCCACCGCTATCGACGGTCTCGCAGGTGCATCTGTAATCACGACTACATTCACAGAAGCTGTTGCACTACAACCGCTTGCTGTGGTCACTGTTACCGTATAAGTACCATTACTGTTGACATCTGCATTGGCAAGTACCGGATTCTCAGCATTCGATGTGAAGCCGTTTGGTCCTGTCCATGAGTATGCCGCGCCACTTCCTGCTCCTTCTGCATTCGCAAATAAGTACAAGTCACCGCCTTCGCAATTGTTCTCTAATTCATAGCTTGGTGCAAGATTAGCTGCATCGTAAACATCCAGATTGTAAACATCTGATTGTACTGTACAACCGTCAACTGTTACCGCTACGCTATATCCGCCTTCATGTGTTGAAGCATCTACAGGACTGATGACCAATTGGTTCGAGTTTTCACCCGTTACGTTCGATAAGTTACCCGCAGGTGTACTACCGTCGTAGAACCAAGCATAACCTGTCATGTTGCCACTGTAAGTCGGTATCGTCAAGACGATTGTTCCACCTTCGCAACTTGGTCCGCTACTTGTTATTACCGGCTCTTCAAGTGCCGTAAAGCTAATATCAACCGGCGCGCTCACTTCTGAGCTGCAAGTCATGCCGTCTCCATAAGTAACCGTATAGTAAGCTGTCCATTCTCCTGCTTCGGTCACTTCTATACAACCGTCTCCGTTCGTCATAGTCGATTGCTCGCTTGTCGAACCAGAAGGTGGTATAAAGGTATAATCTATACTCGTCGCACCCGGTATATCATTTAAGCCAGTACTGATACATAAGGTAACAGTTTCGCCTAAGCATACAGGTGAGTTATGTCCAATCGCCGGTGCAGGTGGTGCCGCTACTACTGTTACCGTCACTGGTACTCGGTCTGATGGACAAGCGTCACCGCATTGTGCCCAGAACGTGTGTACGCCTGCTGACATGTTCTCTGTATCAGGTGTGTAAACACTACCCTGACCTAACATATCACCACCGATTTCTGCATCCCACCAAGTTAAGTTACCTGATGCGCTGCCTGACAATTCGTATTCATACGTCAATGCTCCGTAACGTGCCCAGAATTCATCCGCGCCAACGTTTTGGTCATCTGTATCTTTCAAATTCACTGTCCAACTACCTACTGTGCTGGCATTAATTACCGTGTTCGGTGCATAGTTAATGGTCGCTGTGTAGTTGTTTGCGGCTGTACCGTTACAAGTTGTGAACGGTCTGAACTCTGTCGCTACACCTGTTGGGTCAATGACCTCAAGGACGATGTCGCTTTCGCAAGAGTTACCGAAGGTCGTCAAGACAATGTCTAATGTTACATTTGTAATCACTGCTCCAGCAGGAATACTTGGTACTACTGGCGGTGCGTAGTTTGGTCCAGGATATGGCATTGAGCCGTCTCCGTAAGCCTCACTGTCGCCAAAGCCAATCGGTACATCCACATCTGATACTAAGCTTACACGCTCTACGGTAGTTTGTTCGTCCGAACAAACAGCAGAGATGCCTGTACCCGCAGGTATGCTTTCGCCTTCACAGATGGTCAAGTCGATGACACTTGATGGTACATCAGGTATAGCTTCTACTTCTACCATGATGAAGTTCGACGGTGCTGATGCACAGCCCGTTTCACCACTCACCACAACTACTGTATAAGCTCCACCGTCAGCTACTGTCGCTGCATCCGTTACCAATACATTTGGTGTCGTGGTTACTGCAAAGGGTTCACCCATCGCACCGGCATTATAGTACCACTCGTAGGTGACATCCGTGCCGCTAACCGGTGCTGTTACAGATAATTCAAGTATATCGCCTTCGCACAATTCTACATCATTGGCAACCAATTCAGGTGTATCAGGTTGTCCGACTACCTCGACTATCAAGGAAGCAGGTGCGCTAATACAACCTTGCGCGCTAACCAAACTTAAGGTGTAAACACCTGCGTCTGATTCATCAACGCTTGGTAAGAAGACCGTTGGCATTGTTGCATCGGTAGTAATACCGGAGTAAGTAAAGCCGTTTGGTCCGCTCCATGTGTATTCCATGCCCGCAGTCAAGTTCGCTGCACTCAACAATACATCATCGCCTTCGCAATAAGTACCGCCACCAGTCAAGTCAGTAGGTGCAGGTGCAGGATTGATATCCAAGTTAAATACATCTGATGTCAATTCACATCCGTCAACATTCACCGTTACAGTGTATGGTCCGTTGTGTATCGCTGCATCCGCAGGATCTATTGTAATTGCATTGGTATTTAGACCAGAGATGTTCACTGTTGTTTCACTTGGTGTACTCCAAGTGTAACTCACTGATGAACCTTCGTAAGCTGTGATGCTTAAGGTCACTTCTCCGCCTTCACAACCTGTATCCGTCGCTGCTATTACAGGCTCGGATATTGGGTCTTGAATGTCTGTGATGACGTTCGTAGAGGCTTCTGTGCTACATCCTTCTGCGTCGGTCACAATAACAGTGTAAACACCATTGTCTGCTGCCGTTGCATTTACTATCACTGGATTCTCAGCATTCGATGTGAAACCATTTGGTCCGGTCCAGTCATAAGTCAATGGCTGTACGCCTGTCGCATTGGCTGTCAACAACAGATCTGCTGATGCGCAGTCTGCGTTCAAGCTGTAAGATGCCTCAGGTGACACTATCGGTGCTGCATTTATTTCTAAATTGTAAGTGTCCGATGTCAAGGTACAACCGTCAATCTCTATCGTTACGCTGTATTCGCCACTGTGTAGTGCCGCTGATACAGGGCTGATGCTGATGCTTGGCGTGTTCAAGCCAGAGATACCCACAGTCACACCGTTTGGTGTACTCCATGTGTAAGTCACTGATGAACCTTCGTAAGAAGCTATGCTCAAGATGACTTCGCCACCTTCACAAGTATTCTCACTTGCCGTAATCACTGGCTCTGCTACTGTATCGCTGATATTGTCTATCACATTCGTAGAGGCTTCCGTGCTACAACCCGATGCGTCTGTTACGATAACCGTGTAAACACCGTTAGCCGCTGATGTCGCATTGACAATAACAGGATTCTCTGCATCTGATGTGAAGCCGTTTGGTCCACTCCAGTCATAGGTCAATGGCGGTATGCCCGTTGCATTGGCTGTTAAGAGTAAGTCCGCTCCAGAGCAATCAGCATTTAAGCTGTAAGATGCTTCCGGTATCACTATCGGTGCAGGATTCACATCCAAATTGAATGGTGCAGAGACCAATTCACAGCCGTCAATATTCACAGTAACACTATAAGTACCACCGTGTATCGTAGAAGAGACCGGATTGATGGTCAATTCATTGGTATTCATACCGGACATATCCACTGTCGTGCCACTCGGAGTTGTCCAAGTGTAAGTCACTGACGAACCTTCGTAAATGCCTATGCTCAAGACGACTATATCGCCTTCACAGCCGATACCCGATGCACTAATCACTGGTTGTGCCTCCGGGTCTTCTATATTCAAGACTTCTACGCCTGTCGTAAAGCTACATCCGTTAGCATCCGTGACCGTCACAGTGTATGTACCGTTATTGTCTGTTGTCGCATTGGCGATACCCGGATTCGCTAAACTAGAAGTGAAGCCGTTTGGTCCTATCCACTCGTAAGTGTATGGTGCAGTGCCATCCGATGCATTCGCTTCTAAAGTAACATTAGAGAAGGAACAATCTGCATTCAGACTGTAATTCGCTGTCGGTGCTGCCGACGGTGAATCGTTGATGTCTAATTCGTAGCTCGCGCTTAATTCACATCCGTTGACAGATACTGTCACGGCGTAAGTTCCACTGTGAATACCTGCATCTGTAGGATCTATTGTTATTGCATTAGAACTCAAGCCAGAGATGTCTTGTGTCGTACCGTTTGGCGTTGTCCAAGTATAAGTCACTGACTCATCTTCGATAGCCGGTACACTCAAGGTCACTTCTCCACCTTCACAACCACTGTCGGTCGATGTAATCACAGGCTGCTCTTGAGCAATGACTTTGATAATCGCCGTTGCTGTCGTGCTACAACCTTCTGCATTACTGACCGTCAAGGTATAAGTACCGGATTGTCCGGCATGTACGCTTGGAATAGTCACTGATGGTGATTCGCCAGCTACGGTTACACCAGAAGCACTGAAGCCTTCCGGTCCGTTCCATTCGTAAGTACTACCGGTATCTGCACCCGATACTATACTTGCTAAGGTAATATCACTGCCTTCACAGTAAACGCCACCACCCGCAAGGGCAATAACTATTGGTGAAGCATTGATGTCAAGGTTGTATGGAGCAGAACTCAACACGCAACCGTCAACCGTTACTGTAACACTATATATACCATTATGTGCTGCTGCATTCGCAGGACTAATCGTCAACTCATTGGTATTCAAACCAGAGATGTCTTGTGTCGTACCGCCAGGAGTCGTCCAAGCGTATTCTACTGATGAACCTTCGTAAGCTGTTACGTTTAAGGTAACATCACCGCCTTCACAACCAGCTCCCGCTCCAGTAATTACTGGTTGCGCTACTGGATCTTCTATGTTCAAGACTTCTACTGCTGCTTCTGTACTACAACCATTGGCATCCGTGATAATAACGGTGTAAGTACCGTTGCTCTCAGTTGTCGCATTCGCGATACCTGGATTCGGTAAGGTTGATGTAAAGCCGTTTGGTCCGGTCCAGTCATACGTGTATGGTGCTGTACCGCCCGTTACCATTGTATTCAATTCTATATCAGCATAAGAACAATCTTCATTCAATACATAAGACGCTGAGGCATTTGCCTCTGGTGACTCATTGATGTCAAGATTGTATGCTGCTGATGTCAAGCTGCAACCATCGACCGTAATCGTTACGGTATAATCTCCATTGTGGAGTGCCACAGTTGCAGGGTCTATCATAATCTCATGCGTATTCAAGCCAGAGATGTCAACTGTTGTACCGTTTGGTGTCGTCCAACTGTAAGTGACCGATACGCCTTCGTAAGACGGTACACTCAAAGTAATTTGACCACCTTCACAACCACTGTCACTGCTCACAATCACTGGTGCAGTTTGTGGTATTACATCTATTGTCGTAGAGTATGGTGCACTGCTGCAACCGTTCTCATTCGTTACGACTAAGGTGTAAGTTCCTGCATCTTCAGGTGTAATTGCAGCTATCGCTAATGGAATAGTTCCTGCTGTACCCAAGGCACCGGAGTGACTCAAGCCGTTAGGTCCTGTCCATTCGTAAGTACTACCCGGTGTTGCGCCTTCTACGATTGCTGTCAAGGTCACGTCTCTGCCTTCGCAGTAAACATCACCACCGAGGATACTGATAACCTCTGGTGAAGGATTGATGACTAAGTTATAGGCGCCAGATGTCAGTACACAACCATCAACTGTTACTTCTACGATATATTCTCCATTGTGAAGCGCGGCTGAACTCGGATCTATTGTCAATGTACTTGTATTGATACCAGATACATTCACATCACTTGGTACAGTCCAAACGTAGTCAACGTCGCTACCACTGTAAGTGGTGACACTCAAGATGACTTCGTCACCTTCACAACCCGTCTCACTTGCTGTGATAACCGGCTGGTCAACTGGGTCTGCTATGTCCAAGACTTCTACGCCTGCTGTTACGCTACATCCGTTAGCATCTGTAACGACTACTGTGTAAGTACCGTTGTTGTCCGTTGTTGCATTTGCAATGCCCGGATTCGCTAAGGTCGATGTAAAGCCGTTCGGTCCTGTCCACTCGTAAGTGTATGGTGCCGTGCCGCTTGATGCATTCGCCTCTAAAGTAATGTTAGAGAAAGAACAATCTGCGTTCAGGTTGTAAGTCGCCTCTGGTGTTGCCTCTGGTGATTCGTTAATATCCAAGTTGTATGCTGCTGATGTCAAGCTGCAACCATCAACCGTAATCGTTACGGTGTAATCTCCATTGTGGAGTGCCGCAGTTGCAGGGTCTATCATAATCTCATGCGTATTCAAGCCGGAGATGTCAACTGTTGTGCCGTTTGGCGTTGTCCAACTGTATGTTACTGATACGCCTTCGTAAGCAGGTACACTCAAGGTAATCGCACCGCCTTCACAACCGCTGTCATTGCTGACAATAACGGGTGCTGTTTGTGGTACTACATCTATCGTGGTAGAGTATGGTGCACTGCTGCAACCGTTCTCATTACTGATAGTCAAGGTGTAAGTGCCTGCATCTTCAGGTGTAATCGCTGGTATGTCTAATGGAACAGTCGTTGTACCTACTGTACCGGAGTGGCTCAAGCCATTAGGTCCAGTCCATTCGTAAGTACTACCTGCTGTTGCACCTTCTATAGTCGCTGTCAAGGTTACATCACTGCCTTCGCAGTAAACATCACCGCCGAGGATACTAATCACCTCTGGTGAAGGATTGATGACCAAGTCATAGACCGCAGAGGTCAATACACAACCATCAACTGTCACCGCTACGCTGTATGCTCCGTCGTGGAGGTCAGCTGAACTCGGATCTATTGTAATGGTACTTGTATTTGCACCGGATACATTATCCATGCTTGGTAATGTCCAAACGTAGTTGACATCGCTACCACCATAAGTGGTGACACTCAAGACAACTTCGTCACCTTCGCAACCCGTATCACTTGCTGTGATAACCGGCTGGTCAACAGGATCTGCTATATCCAAGACTTCTTCTCCTACTGCTACGCTACATCCGTTAGCATCCGTGACCGTCACAGTATATGTACCGTTGTTGTCTGTTGTTGCATTTGCAATACCCGGATTTGCTAAAGTTGATGTAAAGCCGTTCGGTCCTGTCCACTCGTAAGTGTATGGTGCCGTACCGCCTGATGCATTCGCCTCTAAAGTAATGTTAGAGAAAGAACAATCTGCGTTCAGGTTGTAAGTCGCCTCTGGTGCTGCCTCTGGCGATTCGTTAATATCTAAATTATACGGTAATGAAGTCAATACGCATCCGTTGACTGTTACGCTTACCGTGTATTCTCCATTGTGTAGATCTGCACTTGCAGGATCTATCATAATCTCATGTGTATTCAAGCCAGAGATGTTCTCGGTCTCACCGTTTGGTGTTGTCCAAGTGTAAATTACATCCAAGCCTTCATAAGCTGTGATACTCATGGTGATTTCTCCGCCTTCACAACCACTGTCGCTACTCACGATTTCAGGTTGTGTCTGACCGACAACATCCACTGTTACCGAATATGGCTCAGAAACACAGCCCTCTGCTGATGTTACTGTCAAGGTGTAAACGCCGGCATCTGCCTCCGTTACATTCGGTAAGGTCAAATTACCACCGACTAAGGCACTGTACTCAAAGCCGTTTGGTCCTATCCATGTGTAAACACTACCAGGTCCGGCATTTTGTACGATGCTCGCAAGGGTCACATCTGTACCTTCACAGTAGGTGTCTCCACCAAGTATGCTGACAATTGCTGGTAATGGATGTACCGTTACCGTTGTAATCGCAGCTCCGGAAGCACAACCTTCAACCGTAGCGATAACTTCATAAGTCGTCGTTACGTCAAGACCGTAAATCACAGGATTCTGTTCCGTAGAGACTAATATGCCTCCACTGTACCACTCGTAGCTTGCACCAACTAAGTCACCTGCTATCAATTGTACGTCATCACCAGCGCAAATCGCACCGTTATTATCTGCACTCACAACAGGTATCGCATTGATACTTACTTCGTGTGCTATGCCTTCTTCCGCTATACAACCATCTGCGCTCGTGTAGCTGACAGTGAAACCGCCGCTTACGTAAGCAAAGTCACCAGGATTAATCGTTACACAACCGTTCTCATCAACCTCAAGAGCAGAAGATGTGCTCGTTGAATTTGGTGGTGAGATGGTGAAAGTCGCATCTGCGTAATCATGGTAGTTACTTGTACAGAGTGTGAACGGCTCGCCTTCACATACGATCTCTGGTCCGTCTATTGACGCTGAGGGTAAGGCTTCGTAAACATCTACATCTACTGATGCAGTACCAGGACAACCACTTGTAGTCGTAACTACTAAAGTATAAGTACCGGAAGCCGCCAAGGTCACATTCGATACCACAGGATTCTGTGCATTCGACGTGAAACCGTTTGGTCCAGTCCATGAGTAGGTCAATTCTCCGTTGAAGCTACCTGCGTTCAAGACATTACCTGTTAAAGGTATATCTGAACCGATACATACAGGTGTCGGTGCAAAGACCGTCACTTGTGGTCCGTCGAAAGTAACTGTTGTACTCGCGCCTTCTGATGTACAGCCGTTGAGCGTCGTGTAAACCGTGTAGGTCGTCTCCGCACTCAAGTCGAATACATAAGGATTCTGATCAGTTGATACTAAGTCATCTCCTGTGTACCACTCATAGGTCGCACCAGGTACATCACCTGCAAATAACTGAACTGGCTCACCGAAGCAAATCGGTCCGCTATTCCATGCCGTAGCTTCAGGTATCGGATTGATATTCACAACAAACGGTACACCCGGTTCAGCAGCACAGCCGCTGGCATCCGTGTAAACCACTGTGAATGCTCCGCTTACGTAAGCAAAGTCACCAGGATTGATGGTCACACAACCTTCTTCGTCAACTTCAATTGCAGAAGAAATACTGGTTGAGTTCGGCGGTGATACCGTAAAGGTCGCACCACCATAATCGTGGTAATTGCTCGTACAGAGTGTGAAGCTCTCGCCTTCACATACGATCTCCGGTCCGTCTAAGCCCGCAGGTGGTAAAGCATTATAAACATCTACATCAACTGATGCTTCGCCGATACAATCGCTCGTCGTATTTACCGTCAAGGTATAAGTACCTGCATCCGCAAGGGTCGCATTGGCGATAAATGGATTCTGTGCATTTGATGTGAAGCCGTTCGGTCCAGTCCATGAGTAAGTAATAACACCGTTGAACTCTTCTTCATTCAAGACTAAGCCCGTCAATTGTATATCTGAACCGATACATACAGGTGTCGTTGCAAAGACCGTTACTTGTGGTCCGTCAAACATTACTGTTGTAAAGTTCAAGGCAGAAGTACAACCGTTTAAGGTCACATAGACTCCAAAGGTCGTCTCTTCTTCTAAGTCATATACTATCGGATTCTGATTCGTAGAAATCAGTACATTATCCTCATTATACCACTCATAAGTCGCACCAGGTACGTCACCTGCAAATAATTGTACAGGCTCTCCGTAACAAATCGGTCCGCTATTCCATGCCGTAGATTCAGGTATCGGATTGATACTCACTACGAATGGTACACCTTCTTCAGATTCGCAACCATTCGCATTGGTATAAAGTACCGTGAAGGCTCCGCTTATATAAGCTTCGTCTCCTGCATTGATGGTCACACATCCTTCTGCGTCAACTGCAAGTGCAGATGATACGCTTGTTGAATTCGGTGGTGAGATGGTAAATGAACCGCCAGGATAATCCTCGAAGCTACTTGTGCATAAGGTGAAGCTTTCACCTTCACATACGATATCCGGTCCGTCTATCGCAGCAGCAGGAAGTACGTCATAGACTTCTACTTCTACTGTTGCTGTTCCTTGACATTCACCAGTTGTGTTCACCAATACGGTATAAGTACCTGCATCCGCAAGGCTTGCATTCGCTATCACAGGATTCTGTGCATCTGATGTAAAGCCGTTTGGTCCTGTCCACTCATAACTGATGAAACCGGTAAAGTCTTCTATATTAGCAATCTCAGCTGTCAAGACGATGTCTTCGCCTGTACAAACTGGTGTGTTCTCTGTCGCTATCACCTCAGGTCCTTCTAAGACTACTGTCGTGAAGTTTGAAGAAGTACAGCCATTCACTGTTACATCTACTACGAAGGTCGTCTCTTCCGTCAAGTACGTTATCACAGGATTTTGCTCCGTAGAGAACGGTGTGAACGGATTGTTTTCAGAGTACCAAGCGTAAGTCGCGCCATCTACAGGTCCGGCAAATAACTGAACGTCATCACCGTAGCAAATCGGTCCGCTGTTTTGTGCTGTTGCTTGTGGACGCTCTTGAAGCGTTACCGTAAACGGTATGCCTTGTTCAGATTCGCAACCATTCGCATTCGCATAAGTCACTGTCCAGTCTCCGCTTACATAAGCAGGATCGTCTGGTGTTACTGTAATACAACCATTCGCATCAGCTGGTATCGCTGAACTCACACTACTCGAATTCGGTGGTGAGAACAAGAATGTTCCGCCAGGATGGTCGAAGTAACTACTTGTACATAAAGTGAAGCTTTCTGCTGCAAGTAAGTCACCAGCCAAACATACGTATTCAGGTCCTTCTATCGTTGCCGCAGGCAATACCTCATAAACCTCTACTTCTGTCGTTGCTTGTCCTTGACAAGTACCGGAAGTTGTAGCTATCACTGTATAAGTACCTGCATCTGCAAGTGTCGCATTCGCTATAACCGGATTCTGTGCCGTGGAGGTATAACCGTTTGGTCCAGTCCATTCGTAGCTAACAAATCCGGTGAAGTCACCTGCGTTCAATATCTCTGCCGTCAAGACGATGTCTTCGCCCGTACAAACAGGTGTATTATCGGTTGCTTCTACTATCGGTCCTTCTAATATAACCGTCGTTAGAGCAATTGATGTACAACCGTTCACGGTAACGTGGACTTCATAAGTCGTCTTAGCCGTCAAGTCGGTTACTGTCGTATTCTGATCTGTAGAGAACGGTATTGGATTACCTTCTGCATACCACTCGTAAGTCGCACCTTCTACATAACCAGCTGTCAAGGCTACATTGTCACCGTAACAGATTGGTCCGTCATTGTCTGCCGTAGCTACCGGTAATGGCTGGATAGTTACCGTAAACGGTACGCCTTGCTCAGATGCACAACCGTTGGCATCTGTGTATTCTACTGTCCAATCACCACTTACATAAGCAGAACTCAATGGATTAACCGTAATACAACCGTTAGCATCAGCTGCTATCGCTGAACTTACACTACTTGAATTCGGTGGTGAGAACAAGAATGTTCCACCAGGATAATCGAAGAAGCTACTTGTACATAGGGTGAAGCTTTCGCCTTCACAGACATATTCTTCGCCTTCTATTGTTGCAGCAGGTAAGGTGTTATATACTTCTACTTCTACCGTCGATTGACCTTTACAAGTACCACTGGTCGTCACCAATACGGTGTATGTACCAGCGTCAGCAAGGGTCGCATTCGGAATAACAGGATTCTGTGCCGTTGAAGTGTAACCGTTTGGTCCGCTCCATTCGTAAGTAATGAATCCGTTGAAGTCTCCTTCATTGTCAACAGTCGCTGTCAATTCGATGTCTCCACCTACACATATTGGTGTATTCTCAGTTGCCGTTACTACCGGTCCTTCTAAGATGACATAAGTGTCAGCAGTAGAGACACAACCGTTGACGCTAACCGCTACGGTATAAGTCGTATTCTCTGTTACATTAGTTACCGTTGTATTTTGATCGGTAGAGAATGGGGCTGCATCACCTGATACATACCAAGCGTAAACTGCACCTTCTACATAACCCGATGTTAATTCAACGTCTTCCCCGAAGCAAATCGGTCCGTTATTCTCCGCTGTTGCTATCGGTAAGTCTTGTATTAATAATTCAAATGGAATACCCTCTGCCGAAGAACAACCCTCAGCATCCGTGTAACTCACTGTCCAATCACCGCCTACATAAGCAGGATCTTCAGGTGTTACTGTGATACAACCGTTTGCTCCGGCTGGTATCGCAGAACTTACACTACTTGAATTTGGTGGTGAGAAGCTGAAGCTGCCACCAGGATAATCTGCAAAGCTACTCGTACATAAAGTGAATGGATTGCCTTCGCAAACCACCGCTGGTCCGTCTATCGTCGCAGCAGGTAAAACGTTATATACTTCTACCTCTACACTTGCTACGCCTTGACATTCGCCTGTTGTCGTAACGACTACTGTGTAGGTACCCGCATCTAACAATTGAGCGTTTGCTATCGTAGGATTCTGTGCATTCGAGAAGAAGCCGTTTGGTCCTGTCCATTCGTAAGTAATCAATCCGTTGAAGTCAGCAGCGTTCGTTACTGTTGCCGTCAAGACAACTGTTGCTCCTGTACATACAGGCGTATTCTCGCTAACTTCTACTATCGGTCCTTCTAATATCACTTCTGTCTCAGCAGTGGAAGTACAACCATTGACGGTTACTTCTACTACATAAGTCGTATTGGCTATTACGTCCGTAACAACAGGATTCTGTTCTGTTGTGAACGGCTCACTTGCACCGGATACATACCAAGCGTAAGTCGCACCATCAACGATACCTGCAAATAGTTGAACATCCTCGCCGAAGCAAATTGGTCCGTTGTTATCAGCAGTAGCAGTTGGTGCTGCTTGTATCAATACTTCATGCGGGATACCCGGTTCTGAAGCACATCCTTCACCATCCGTGTAAGTAACTGTCCATGCTCCGCTTACATAAGCAGGGCTTTCAGAACTTACCGTGATACAACCGTCAACAGCAGTAATCTGTGATGCCGTGCTGCTTGAGTTCGGTGGTGAATAAGTGAATATCGCGTCTGGGTAATCACCTGCTGTACTCGTACATAAGGTGAACGGCTCACCTGCACATACGATACTTGGTCCTTCGATTTGTGCCGCAGGCGGCGCATCGTAAACGTCTATATCAATAGAGAATGTTGTCGCACAGCCCGTCAAGGTACTTACCGTTACCGTGTAAGTTCCTGCATCGGCTGCCGTTGCATTCGCTATCGTCGGACTTGCTGCATCTGAGGTGAAACCGTTTGGTCCAGTCCATGAGTAAGTCAATGGTCCGCTTAGGTCAGCTGCATTGGTTACCGTTGTTGTCAAGGTAATGTCGCTACCGATGCAAGCTAAGTCTGCCTCAACTTCTACTATTGGCTGCTCGAATACATCTAATGTATATTCATCTGATAGGAGGCTACATCCGTCAACGGTTACGCCAACTGTGTAAATACCTTCATGTGCTGCTGCCTCTACCGGGCAGATGCTTATTTCATTCGTGTTCTCACCGGTGATGTTCACAGGTGTACCGTTTGGTGTAAACCAAACGTAATCAACACTTGAACCTTCATAAACCGGTACCGATAAAATGATGCACTCGCCTTCACAAGCAGGTCCACTGCTCGCTATTATTGGTAAAGCTTGCGGATTCTCCGCAATAATCACCTCTACTGCGCCTTCTGTCGTACAACCGTTGAAGTCTGTAACTACAACTGTGTATGTACCATTACTGGCTGCTCCAGCATTCGCTACCGTCGCAATATCTAAGGTCGATACAAATCCATTCGGTCCTGTCCAATCATAAGTATATGGTCCAGTTCCGCCCGTAGCATTCGCCGCTAAGGAAATATTGCTGAATGAGCAATCAGGATTCAAGTCGTAAACCACCTCTGGGTCAACTACTGGCGATTCAAAGATGTCTAAGTAATAGCTATCAGAGAAGATAGAACATCCGTCAACGGTTACGCCGACGCTGTAATCACCATCATGCTCGGAAGCAATCGCAGGACAAATTTCTAACATGCTAGAGTTCTCACCAGTAATGTTCACCATCGTTCCATTTGGTGTAAACCATACGTAATTGATGTCTGAACCTTCGTATTGTACTTTCGTACTCAAAGTCACACATTCACCTTCACATACAGGCCCTGTACTTGTAATCACCGGCTCTGGTGGTAATGGCGTAATCGTAATCTCGCCACTGCCTTCCTGTGATTCGCAACCATTCGCGTCTATGTAAGTCACGGTGTAAGTACCGCTTACATAAGCATCGTCTTCTGGTGTAATCGTGATACATCCGTCTGCACCTACTTCTAACATGGAACTAACACTGTTTGAATTTGGTGGAGATACAAAGATGTTCGCAGGATCAATATCATCATCAACTAAGCTCAAGCAAATCTCTACAACATTGCCATCACAAACCGTTGGACTTGGTACTATCGGTGCAGGTGCACCATCAGTAATCACTAAGGTCACTGGTGTACGCTCGCCTTCACAGCTTGCATTACCACAACTCGCATAGTAGGTGTAAGTGCCCGCAGCAAAGTCATTATAACCCGCTGGCATAAATGGACTGCCTGTGCCAATCTGGTTGCCGCCATTGAAGGCATCGTACCAAACTACTTCCGTACCATCTGCACATGTTGCCAATAAGCCGAGTGTTGATGCATCAGACACTATATTTCCTTCACAGATACTGTAAGCCTCCACTACTGGTGGTGCAGGTACTGAGAATATTTCTAAATCATAAGTCGCTGTCAATACACATGGCTCACTACCGATAGATGGTAAGATGCTTACCGTCACTGTGTATGTACCGTTGTTGGTTACATCAGCAGGATCTAAAATCAAGATGTTTGTATTAGAACCAGCACTGTTCGGTATCGCTCCACCACTGAATGTCCAAGTGTAACTTACATTCGGTCCAACATATTGGTCGATGCTTAGGATAACTTCTCCGCCTTCACAGACAGGTCCACTGCTCGTAATCACCGGATCCGGTTGTGAATCTTCAACCAATAAGACTTGAATCTCATCCGTTGCCGTACAGCCATTACTGTCTGTTATCACAACAACATAACTACCATTGTCTGCCGTACTTGCATTCGCAATTTCAGGCATCGCCAAGGTTGATGTAAAGCCGTTTGGTCCAGTCCATGCGTAAGTGTAATCAGGTGTACCGCCAGTTGCTTCAGCACTCAAGAATACATCAGATGGTGTACAATCACCAGCCAAATTGTAATCTACGCTTGCTTCAACCACCGGGGCAGGACTGATACAAACTGTCGCATCGCCTTCTACCGTACATCCGTTAGGATCGGTAATGATAAGTGTATAAACGTCTCCGTTCTCTGCCGTTCCTGCTGTTATGACAGGCTCAGAATTGTTGGAGAAGAAATCGCCACTTGGATCGTACCAATTATAGGTCGAACTTGGATCAGCATTGACAATAACAAATTGTGCGTCTTCACCTTCACAGACACAGTCTGTTTCAATGACAGGGTCATTCGGTAAGTCGTAAATCGTTACTGTTGCTTCTCCAGGTTGTGAGGTACAACCGTTAGCATCTATATATACTACTGTGTATGTTCCACTCACATAACCTTCATTATCAGGTAATATCGTTGCACATCCGTCAACAACATCCAGCATAGAACTTTGGCTGTTTGAATTCGGTGGTGAGATAAAGATGTCTGAATCAGGAATACCATCAGTTGATAAGCTTAAGCAAATCTCTACTGGCTGTCCGTTACAAGCTTCTACGTCTGGTACTACAGGGGCAGGTGATGAATTAACATCTACTACGACTTCGCCTTCGCCAGTACAACCGGCAGGTGAAGTAACTACTACTGTATAAGTACCATTATCTGCAACCGTCGCGCCTATTACTATTGGATTCGCTGCTGCTGAACTGAAACCGTTTGGTCCATTCCATGCATAAGTCGAACCAGCAGGTGCGCCTGTTACCATCAAGGATATATCGCCTTGTTCACAAGAGAATTCGGCTGTTGCTGTTATGACTAATTCTTCCGTTATACAAATCTCGCCTTCACCCGTTGCCATGCAACCGTTGGTATCCGTTACAACTACTGTGTAAACGCCTGCATCAGCTGTTGTCGCAGCAGGTATCGATGGATTCGGATTGTTAGAGAAGAACTCTCCAGCAGGAGTTGTCCATGTGTAAGTCGCACCAGCTATCTCATTGGTTAAGATAATTTGTGCCGTCTCACCTTCACATACAGGTGTACATTCTTCTGCTACTGGTGGATTCGGTAAGTCGTAAATCGTTACCGTTCCTTCGCCAGGTTGTGAAGTACAACCGTTAGCATCAACATAAGTTACTACATAATTGCCACTCACATAACCTTCATCATCAGGTAGTATCGTTGCACATCCGTCAATGACTTCTAACATTGAACTCTCGCTATTTGAATTCGGTGGTGAGATAAAGATGTTTGAATCTGATATGTCATCGGCAGATAGACTCAAGCAAATCTCTACAGTATCACCAGCACAAACCGCTACATCCGGTACTACGGGGGCAGGTGCGCCTTCTGTAATCGTTAAAACAACCGGGCTACGCTCTCCGATACAACCGCCTACGCTACATTCTGCATAGTAAGTGTAGGTACCTATACTCAGGTTGTTATAACCTGTCGGTAAGAATGGACTGCCTGTGCCAATTGGTGAACCACCACTGACACTATCGTACCACAAGGTCGTCTCGCCATCTGCACAACTTGCCATTAAACCAGCATCGTCGCCTGCTAAACTACCTTCACATATTTCATAAGGTGTAACGCCCGGTGCTGTCGGTGATGGTAAGATACATACTGTTGCGTCTCCCATTGCCGTACAACCATTCGCGTCTGTAACAACTACTGTATATACATCGCCATCCATTGCTGTACCCGCAGGTATCGCAGGATTTGGATTGTTCGAGAAGAACGCTCCAGTGGCATCAGTCCATACATAAGTTGAACTCGCATCCTCATTGATAATCGTTAATTGAGCAGCCTCACCTTCGCAGACACATGCTGTCTCTACTACCGGTGGATTCGGTAATGGATTGATGGTCACCTCACCTTCGCCAGGTAAAGAAGTACAACCATTAGCATCTACATATACTACTGTGTATGTTCCGCTCACATAACCTTCGTCGCCAGGTGCTATTATTGCACATCCGTCAACTACATCCAACATACTTTCCATACTGTTGGAATTCGGTGGTGAAATAAAGATGTTTGAATCAGCTATGCCATCGGCAGATAGACTCAAGCAAATCTCTACAGTATCACCGGCACAAACCGTTGGGTTTGGTACTACAGGTGCAGGTGCGCCTTCTGTAATCGTCAAGACTACCGGGCTACGCTCTCCGATACAACCGCCTACGCTACATTCGGCATAGTAAGTATATGTACCTACCGTCAGATTGTTATAACCTGTTGGTAAGAATGGACTGCCTGTGCCAATTGGTGAACCACCACTAACACTATCGTACCACAAGGTCGTCTCGCCAGCAGCACAGCTTGCTATTAAACCAGCATCGTCGCCTGCTAAACTACCTTCACATATTTCATAAGGTGTAACATCCGGTGCTATCGGTGCAGGTAAGACGCAAATCGTTGCGTCGCCAGTCGCCGTACAGCCGTTACTGTCTGTTACAGTTACCATATATACATCTCCGTCCATTGCAGTACCTGCTGGAATCGAAGGATTAGGATTGTTCGAGAAGAATACACCCATTGGGTCAGTCCATATATAAGTCGAACTCGCATCCTCGTTGATAATCGTCAATTGAGCATCTTCGCCCTCACAAACACATGCTGTCTCTACTACCGGTGGATTCGGTAATGGATTAATCGTTACTTCTCCTTCTCCAGGTGCTGAAGTACATCCGTTAGCATCAACATAAACTACTGTGTATGTTCCGCTCACGTAACCTTCAGTCCCCGATGCAATAACCGCGCAACCATCAGCACCTACTGGTATCTGACTGCTCGGACTACTTGAATTCGGTGGAGATACAAAGATATTGCTCGCAGGTATCGCATCTATCAAGCTAAAGCAAAGCTCTACATTCGTACCCTCACAGACCACTGCATCAGGTACTACGGGGGCAGGTGCGCCTTCGGTAATCGTCAAGACTACAGGACTGCGAACATCGCTGACACATCCGCCTACGCTACATTCTGCATAGTAGGTGTATGTACCGGGTGTTAAGTTATTATAGCCCGTTGGTAAGAATGGACTACCCGTTCCTATTGCAGAACCACCACTTACGCTATCATACCATAGTATGGTCTCGCCAGCATCCGCACATTCAGCCAATAAGCCGTCTTCCGAAGCATCGCCGACTATACTACCACTACAAATTTCATAAGCTGTCATCGTTGGTGGTACAGGTGACGGAAGGACACATAAGGCCACTTCATTCGTCGATATACAACCATTCGCATCCGTAACAACTACCGTGTAAACGTCTCCATTCATCGCAGTACCCGCAGGAACTGTCGCATTCGGATTGTTAGAATAGAACGCTCCGGTAGGATCATTCCAAGCATAACTTGAATTCGCTTCTTCATTTAAGACCATCAATTGAGCATCTTCACCATCGCAAACACATTCCGTCTCTACTACCGGTGCCTCAGGTAATGGGTTGATTGTTATCTGACCTTCTCCAGGTGCAGACGTACAACCGTTAGCATCTACATAGACTACTGTGTATGTTCCACTCACATAACCTTCATCGCCAGGTGCTATATCAACACAGCCCATAGCGTCAACATCCAACATACTTTCCATACTATTCGAATTCGGTGGCGATACAAATATATTGCCCGGTAAGATACCGTCATCAACCAAACTCAAACAGAAGTTTACAGTGTCTCCCTCACATACAGCTACATCAGGTAATACGGGGGCAGGTGCGCCTTCGGTAATCGTTAAGACTACCGGACTACGACTATCACTTGTACAACCACCTACCGTACATTCTGCATAGTAGGTGTAAGTGCCTGCGGTGAAGTTATTATAACCTGTGGGTAAGAATGGACTGCCTGTGCCTATCGCACTGCCACCACTTACACTGTCATACCATAGGGTCGTCTCGCCTGAAGCGCAGGCTGCCATTAAGCCTTCACCGTCACTGGCTAAACTGCCTCCGCAAATTTCGTAAGCTGTTACGTCAGGTACATCAGGTGCAGGTAAGATACATACAGTAGTTTCACCCATCGATGTACAACCATTCGCATCAGTCACTATTACACTATATGTCGTGCCATCATCATCTGCTGCTGTTAAACCGCTAATCAGTGGGTTCGGATTGTTCGACGTGTAACTGTTTGGTCCCGTCCAGGAATAAGAACCACCAGCAAGTGGATTCGTAATCGTGATTTGTACATCTTCTCCATCACAGACACATGCCGTCTCTATAATCGGATCAAGTGGTAATGGATTTATCGTTATATTTCCTTCACCGGGTGCTGATGTACAACCGTTAGCATCTACATAGACTACTGTGTATATGCCTTCTACATAACCATCATCTCCTTTTTCTATATTCACACAACCTGCGCCGTCAACGTCTAACATGCTTTCCATGCTATTCGAATTCGGTGGCGATACAAAGATATTGCCCGGTAAAATACCGTCATCAACCAAACTCAAACAGAAATTAATCGTCTCACCATTACAAACCGCTACATCAGGTACAACCGGTGCAGGTGCACCTTGTCCTATTGTTAGCGTCGCTGCTGCACGACCACCTGCACAGTCACCAGAGGCACATGCCGCATAATACGTGTAACTGCCCGGTGGGAAATTATTATAGCCCGAAGGTAAGAACGGACTGCCACTACCTATTGGCTCACCACCACTGAAATTTGCATACCATATTGGAGTCTCTCCACCCGGACAGATGGCTGTTAAGCCTTCTCCGCTTACCGTCGTTCCTGAACATACTTCGTAATCCTCTACCATTGGGGTCGGTGCCGTTGCCACTACGCAGACCATACCTGCACCCATTGTCGTACAACCATTGGGGTCACTTACTACAACACTATAAGTATCTCCATTATCCGACAAAGTCACATTAGGTATTGTTATACTTGGACTGCTTGATGTAAAGCCATCAGGACCTGTCCAGGCGTAACTGCCACCGGAAGGGGCATTCGATACCGTAAAAGGACTATCTTCTCCTTCACACACACATACTGTCTCTACCGAAATCGAGCTTAAATTAACTATCGTTATCTGTCCTTCGCCAGCCACAGAGGTACAACCGTTGGCATCTACATATTGTGCCGTATAAGTACCTTCTACATAAGCATCTTCTCCAGAATTTATCGTCACACAGCCATTCGAATCGGGCGTTAACATCGAATTTTGGGAGTTCGAGTTCGGTGGAAATACCATGCCCATGCTGACACCCATATCTGTAAAAATACTGATACATATCTCTATTGACTCTCCATTACATACCGTCACATCAGGTACCACAGGGGCAGGTGCACCTTCTGTAATCGTTAAGACTACCGGACTGCGTTCGCTGATACAGCCGCCTACACTACATTCTGCATAGTAAGTATAAGTACCAGCACTTAAATTAGAATAGCCAGGTGGCATAAATGGTGTACCTGTTCCAATTTGGTTACCGCCATTGAAACTGTCATACCATAATAAGGTCTCGCCTGTGCCACAAGTCGCGCCCAAGCCATCTGTCATCGCATTACCTACTAAGCTACCTTCACATATTTCATAAGGTGTAACATCCGGTGCTATCGGTGCAGGTAAAATACATACCGTTCCTTGACCCATTGCACTACAACCATTCCCATCCGTTACGATAACGTCATAGGTCGTATTGTGGTCTGCTATTGTCAAACCGGATATAATCGGAGCAGGATTGTTTGACGTGTAGCCGTTTGGTCCACTCCACGCGTAGGAACCGCCTTGTAAGGGATTGCTTATCGTAAATTGTACATCCTCGCCATCACATACACAGGCTGTTTTAACAACAGGGTCGTTTGGCAATGGATTTATTATTATCTCGCCTTGTCCTACTAAGGACGTACAGCCGTTTTGTACATATTGTACTGAATAGGTGCCACTGACATAATCAGCAGTACCGGGTGAAATCGTCGCACAACCTTCAACTATCGGTAGAGCCGAACTTTCACTCATTGAATTCGGTGGGAAAATAATGCCCATCTCAACTCCCGAATTGTTAAATACGCTTGGACATATAACAACCTCTACGCCATCGCAAACCGTGATGTTCGGTACGGTCGGAGCAGCAGGGGCCGGGGTCACCGTTAAGGTCGCTGCCATGCGAGGACTCGCACAACTACCTATACTACATTCTGCATAATAGGTATAAGTACCACCGCTTAGATTGGATGAACCAGCAGGGATAAATGGACTGCCAGCTCCGATTTGATTGCCACCACTGAAACTGTCATACCATAATATGGTAGAACTCGCATCTGAACAAGTCGCTGTCAGACCGGTAGTAGGTGTGTCGCCTTCACATATCGTATCATTCGTCGTCGCTGTTACCGTTGGTAAAGCCCGAACGCAAATCGCACCACTGCTCATTGAAGTACAACCACTGCCATCCGTTAGGACAACGTCGTAGATGTCGCCATCATTTGAAAAAATGACTCCCGGTATCGTCGCTGATGTACCATTCGTCATATAGGTATTACCGCCGTTTGGACCACTCCATGAGTAAGAACCGCCAGCTACCGGATTACCTATTGTTAATACTGCATCATCACCTTCACATACACATTCCGTGTTTACCGCAGGATCCGCAGGTAAAGGATTTATTGTTATTGTGCCACTGCCCGGTAAACTCTCACAGCCATTTAGGTCTGTGTACGTTACCGTGTAATCACCACTGACATAACCCGGGTCACTTGGGTCTATACTAAAACAACCCGATGCATCTAATGCCAACATCGAGCCCTCACTGCTCGAATTGGGTGGAGATACCATGACATCCATGACCTCAGGGTCGTTAAATATGCTTAAACAAATATTTATTGATACGCCTTCGCAAACCGTAGCATCAGGTACTACGGGGGCATCAGGCTGAGGATTAATCGTTAAATCGGCTGAACCAAAACCACTGCTGCACTCTGCTTCCTCACCACAGGTCACGAAGTACGTGTACGTACCCGTTGCAAGGTTGGTGTAACCCGATGGTAGAAACGGGCTGCCAGAACCAATCTGGGTGCCACCAGGATTGTTGAACCATCGCGGAACTACACCGCCTACACACGCCGCCACCAGACCTTCGTCCGCAGGGGCTACTTCACCCTGACATAAATCGTAAGGAAGTGTCACAGGGGGTTCCAGTTCTGCATTGACTAAGACCGTCGTACAGCCAGGCTCACTAACACAATCCTCTGTATTGGTCACTATGACACAGTAGGCGTAACTGCCTGTCGTCAAGCCACTGACCGTGAAGGTAGAAGCTGTGGAAGCTGTTGCCTCACCGGCATCTTGCATGCCATTGTTGTTGTCATCCTCAAACCACATATAAGTGCTGCCCGCTGCCGCGCCGACCGTCAACTCTACATCTTCGCCTTCGCAGATAGGTCCACTGTTGGTCGGGGCAGGAGTGGGGGGACTGTCTAAGACCGTTAATGTAACCGCAGCGGGACTGCTCTCACACATAAGGTCGCCACTGGCAGTAGCTGTAGTGACTATTTCTGTATAGGTAATTGTGAATGTTCCCGAATTTGCAGTGCTTAATCCGTAACCACTAGTGGTCAGGTTTAATGACGTGACCCCCATTTCGACTACTGTGCCCGCAGGTCCGTAGCCATTGAAGGTACTTCCAGCTACACTACCAACAAGTGTAACTGCCATAGGCAAGTCATCGCCTTCACAAACTTCTATGTCTATATCCGCAGGGGCATCGGGACGTGGTGCGATAGTGTAGGTGCATGTAGCACGCTCTCCTTCGCAGTTGTCATCATTTGTACAGGATACAAAATACTGGTAAGTACCAGGATCGTTTACTGGTGGTAGATATGAGGGTCCGGTTCCTAGTACCGTGCCGCCCATTTGTGCATCATAATATGTATATGTACAATTATCCGCAGGGTCGGCAGGTTGTGGTGTAATCATCATCGGAGGGTCACCTTCACATATATTGACCGGATCGCATGTAGGTGGATCAGGTGAAGATAGTACGCTGAACATACAACCTATCTCCTCACATACTGTACCACCACTGCCCATGAATGAGTAGGAAAGCGTATAGTCTCCTACATCAAGTAAGGTGGCATCTATGGTTCCGCTTTGTACGAAGCCTGATACATCTGCACCTGTTGTCGTGTTTGTTAGCGTGAACGTTCCACCTGTGGGGTCGGGGAATAATTCTATAATCGGATCGTCGGGGTCAACTTCGCTTTCGCAGAACGTAGTCGGACACACGAAAGTCGGTTGAGGAACTACTTCTATTGTACATGGTGTGAGTGTGCTTTCGCAGCCATCACACTCGCATGAATGATAGAAAGTATAGATACCGGGTGTATTTTCACTATATACTGTACCTTCTTCAGATATCTCACCTGTGGGATCGAATGGGCTGCCCATTCCAATAGAAGGTGAGCCATCATTTGCGCTATACCATATCACATTGGCTGCTCCACCTGGTGTAGTGGCAGGGTCAGGGTCGAAAGCAGCAGTAAAATCAGTACTTACATTTGCTGTCCACTCTTCTTGATAGGTAACTCCCGGAGTTACATCACCAGCTACTGGAGCATTACACCCGGCAAAACAATTAGGATAGACATAAACATCAACCTGACTACCTTGTCCATAAGGAGCCCCCGCAGCAATAAAGTCTGCTTGTGTCAATGTAATTGGTAATGATTGTGCTGTACCTACACCGGGAGGGAAAGCTCCCGGCAAATTTCCTGTATTATCATAATTAACATCATATACTACAGTACCATCTATTACGACTGTTACCCAAAAACTTTCTCCTGCGGTTGTGGGTGGAGCACCACAAGCATCATTACAACCATCACCATCTAAACCTGTTGGGCTATAATCTGTAACATTAATATCTAGTTCTGCTGACGTTGCATCCATTTCAAGTGTATTACTATGAATTGCGTCAGTACATTGTCCTGTATAAGAATGGTAATTTGAGTTATTGTTTCCGCCGAAAGGGCTTGCTGCCGCACCATTATCTGTTAATGCACTCGTTTCTGAGCAAGAGATGTTTTGTACATCGGGACAATCAGGGCAAGTTGCTTCTAAGCCCATAGATACGTCGTCCGGATCTCCTTCACAGAACTCTTGTGGTGTACACATACCCGGATCCGGTGGAGGGAG
>ENA-ORXR01000625-ORXR01000625.1-marine-metagenome-genome-assembly--contig:-NODE-625-length-45227-cov-6.681240_pt1 | contig 45227 bp, 30 predicted proteins | sample MGYA00237866_ERZ511479 | MGnify/ENA metagenome assembly ERZ511479
CCCTGCATAAATAAAGTTAAGCATATTCCCTATTTTTAGCAACTGACTTGTGCAACAGGCACATTGGCTATAACAAATAGGGCGAAAAGGGTTAAATTTAAAGGCTTGGGCGTATTTGCGAAGTCCGCCAAATCTTTTGGATTTACTCATGTGATTTCTATTTTCAATAAGGAATTCGTGATAACGCTGCGCTAAGTTGGCAATTAAAAAAGAAAAATAATTACAAAACAACCCCGAAGCTTCGGGGCTGGCTAGCAGACCAGACGGAAACGAAAAGTTTCCTTGCCTGTGCACTACTTGCCATAGCCTTGACCGTTGTGCTCAATATTCAAACTATGAATAAAAATATTGTCATTTTACTGTGCATTTCTTTATCACTGTTCCTCAGCAATTGTGATTCAGGACAAACAGGTAAAAAATCAGATTCCACTGAAATTATTCTGGAAAAGAAAGGTGATACGCTTAATTTACTAACTGACATTGCACCTCTTTTGGAAGATGGAGATATTAATGCTGTAATTGAGATCCCTGCAGGCACATTGGATAAATGGGAGTTGGATAAGTCAACTGGGGAAATACGATGGGAGCTGATTGATAAAAAACCGAGAATAGTAAAATATATAGGATATCCAGGTAACTATGGAATGATTCCAAGAACATTACTTTCAAAAGAAAAAGGTGGTGACGGTGATCCTCTGGACATACTCGTTCTTGGACCTCCGGTGGAACGAAGCCATATACTGAAATGTAAAATAATAGGTGTTTTATATCTGCAGGATAGAGGAGAACAAGATGATAAATTAATTGCCGTTTCCAGTGATTCGCCAATGTATGGAGTAAACAGTATAGATGAATTGAATAATAATTACAAAGGAATTACTGAAATAGTGCAATTATGGTTTACAAACTATAAAGGACCAGGGAAAATGGAATCGAAAGGGTTTGGCAATAAAAAAATTGCTATTGACATACTTACAGAAGCAATTAACGAATATCAATTAAATGATACTAAGCACAACAACGGATATAAAAAATAGCGGTTTAGTGCTAAAACGAAATGAAAAATATGAATTAAAGGTCATTATCAAACTAAAAAGTTAGTGTTTTAAAATTCACTACTTTTCATATACAAGACCGTTGTGTGATTTACAAACAAAAACCTGAATACAAAAAATGGAAAATAAAACATACAAGAAAATATCTAATTGGTACCGAAAATTCCAAATTAGTAAATCACCTCAAATGAATTTAGTTTGGGGATTCTTTTTGTATACGCTCATTGGATTTATTTTACTATCTATTCCTTTATTTCACAAAACCGACATATACTTTTTAGATAATTTGTTTATTTCTACTTCTGCAATTTCTACTACTGGACTTGTAACTATAAGCGTTTTCGATTCCTATAATTTTTTCGGTCAGTTTGTTATTATGGCATTAATACAAATTGGTGGAATTGGATATATGACGCTAACGACATACTATTTAATATTTACCACAAAAAAAATAACGCATTGGCATAGTAAATTAATAGGTGCGGAATTTACTTTACCCAATACAATCCAGATAAAAGATTTCATCAAAAGCGTTATTGTTTTTACCTTAATAATGGAAACTATTGGAGCTATACTTTTCTACTTTGCCTTTACTAATTCTGGAATGGGAAGTTTAAAAGCAATTTGGTTTTCAGTTTTTCATAGTATTTCATCGTTTTGCACAGCTGGATTTGGATTGTTTAATGATGGCTTCGAAAGCTATCAAGACAATACTTTTATTAATACAATTATTTCTGTATTAGCAATTTCTGGTTCTTTGGGTTTTATTGTAATTACAGATCTGTGGTATCGAATTAGGGGTAAATCAAAAGAAATTTCGTTTACAACTAAAATCATTGTTTATGGCTTTTTGTTTTTGCTTTTTATAGGTACGTTACTCATTTACATAACAGAGTCACCATCTATTCTTGGCTCAAATAGTTCACTAATGACATCTTTCTTTCAAGCAATGTCAGCTATGACAACAGTTGGATTTAACACGATACCTATCGGTGAATTATCTTTACCAATATTGTTACTCGTAACCTTTCTTATGTATATCGGAGCTTCGCCTTCGGGAACAGCAGGAGGAATGAAAATAACGACATTAACGGCAATGCTATCGATATTGAAAAGCCGATTGTTTGGTCAGAAAAAAATCACATTTTTAAACCGACTCATTCCATTTGAGAGAATATATGTTGCGACATCTACTTTTATGCTTTACACGAGTTTAATTTTCTTGTTTTCATTTTTACTTTCTTACTTTGAAAGCTTTTCTTTTGAAAGCATATTATTTGAAGTAGCATCCGCTTTAGGAACTGTTGGATTAAGCACAGGAATTACAGGAGATTTATCTAATATTGGGAAAACATTGATAATTATTTTAATGTTTATTGGTCGAGTTGGAGTTCTAACTTTTGGATTTGCTTTGTTGCAACAAAAAGATGCCGATTCTAAAAAAATCAGAGCTGATGATTTGGCTGTATGAAAAATTAATATTAATACAAATAGAAAAAACGCCACACAACACCGGTAACCGTGGCACAAGCCACTAATTGGTAAAAATACGAGTGATTACATCCCAGCTAGCGCGAGCCTCACACTCGTGCCCACCGCTGCCGCTAGTTTGCAACTAGTGGCGTAACGAGTAATCAATAAAAACCAATTCATAACAAATAATATAAAGCAGATATATCAATCAATGAAAACAACAAGCCTCTTAATTTTTCTACTAAGCATCAGCTTAGCAAATTGTCAATCAAAACCCGAACCCGTTAAAACAAACTATGAATTGATTGCAGACGATGACGGTATTTTAGTTGAAAAATTTGACTCCACCGTAGTTGATGTCAATAAGTACAATCATAACAATGTAGTTTACAAAGTTGGTAATCACTTCAAATATAAATTTGAACATTGCACGCCAACCAATGAAAAAAAATATTTTAAAATCATAAACGACGATAGTGGTTGGGTATTTGTGAATGAAGAAGACAAAGATTCCGAAAGTATTGTTTCAGTTATCATGGATGTTGCCAACGGAAATCCTCTTGCCGATCACGTTCCTGATTATAATCAAACCTGTTTGATTTATAAGATAAAAGAAGACAAAAACTACGCTACAACAGGCGCTATAGAAAATGAAGCCAATACTTGGATTCACCCACCACGGGAGAAATATTTTGAAATTTTAGAACTGAATCCCTTCCCCTACATCAAAGCGCCTTTCGAAATAGGAACTACATGGACATGGAGTTTAAAAATAGGTGACCATTGGGCAGATGGGCGTTGGAAACTCTGGACGGGTAGTATTGAAAATCAATACAACTATGAAATCACAGACCAACAAACCCTGAAAACGGCTTTGGGCGACCTTGATTGTTATGTTATTGAATCAACCGCCACCAGTCGCATTGGTGAAACAGCTCTTAGGGCTTACTTTCATTTAAAATATGGTTTTGTCAAATTGGTGTATACGAACATTGATGGCAGCAAAACCAATTTAGAGCTTGTGGAATATGCAGAAGGTGCAAATGAAAAGTAAGCATCGCCACGAAACTAACCAAGGTACTTTTCGCAACTTAAATACCAACCCAAACACAAATGCTATCCCTTAATAACAAAATAGCAAGCCAATGCCTGTGCTTGAAACTAAAACTAAATCGAATTATAAAATAAGTTTTTTCATACTATTTCGTTACTTTACTAAGCAAACACCTTTACTACCTTAAAGACGCTACTTTGAAGCTAAGAAAATTCTGGAAACGAATTTTAGTACTACTGATCTTAGTACCTATACTACTACTAGGAGGCATCATACTATACATTCAGAGCAACCAATCTGAAATTATCAAAGGAGAAATCGCAAAACTAAACGAAGAACACCAAGGTCGAATCAGCGTTGGTGAAAGTGAACTGTCCGTTTTTAGCAACTTTCCATACATCTCGATAAAAGTAGATGATGTGCAAATCTTTGAAACAAAAGAAGACGATGCACCCATTATCATGAACGTAGAAGACATTTACATAGGCTTTAACCTATGGGATATCGTGAAAGGCAATTATGATATTCAATCTTTAGTAGTTGAAGAAGGCGTTTTTAATATCGTTATTCATGAAAATAATACTACAAATATTCAAAACTCCCTAGCCAGCACTTCTGAAACAGAAACACCGACTACGAACATTCATCTCAAAAAAATTGAAGTTAAAAACTTGGATATTCACACCTTAGATGAGGCTACGAACACCGATGTCGAAAAATTTATCTATACGGGTACAGGTGGATTTAGACAAAAGGATAGTATCGTAGCGGGACATATCGATACAGATTTTGAATTGAATGTGATCAAAGATGGTGATACCACCTACATCAATAAAAAACATTTTGAAGTTCATACCGACTTGGCTTTTAATGAAAAATCGGGCATTCTAGAGATTGAACCTTCGGGTATTGTCATGGAAAATGGCGATTTTGATTTAGAAGGCTCTATCGACACCAAGAATGATGTAGACCTTAACTTGTATATAAAAGGAGCAAAGCCCAATTTTGATATGCTTATCGCCTTTGCTCCTACAGATGTTATTCCCATATTAGAGAAGTACAACAACGCTGGTGAAATCTATTTTTATGCTAGTATTCAAGGGCCATCAAACAAAGGAAATACGCCTGCTGTTAACATTGATTTTGGGGCCGGAAAAGCCTTTTTAGAAAACACTAAGAGAGCAAAAAAGATAGATAATATGGGCTTCAATGGTCATTTCACCAATGGTGAAAGTAAAAACGCAAGTACCATGGAGTTCTCCCTTACCGATATGACTGCGTCTTTGGAAAAAGGAGAATTTGAAGGTGCTATTTCTGTCAAGAATTTTGAAAACCCCGAAGTGAATATGCAAATAAACTCGAATTTCAATCTCGGTTTTGTTGCAGATTTTCTTGAACTAGAGCAAGTGCAAGAGGCCTCAGGAGAGGTTTCGTTGAAAATGAATTTTAACGATATCATTGATATTGACAATCCTGAGAAGGCATTGCAAAAACTCAATCAAGCCTACTTTTCAGAATTGACGGTAAAAGACTTGAAGTTAGTCTCCAACGAACTTCCCGCTCCCCTGCACGATTTGAACGTTCATTTAGTAATGAATGGTAAAGAAGCGACCCTGCACCAGTTTGAAATGCTGATGGGCAATTCAGATCTATCGGTTCGTGGTTTTCTTTCAGATTTACCCGCAATTGTTCATCATACGAATATTCCCGTAGAAACCCATTTAGATATTTCATCAACGTATTTAGATATTGCCGAACTAACCGGTTTTTCAAAACAAGACAGTACCCAAACTGGATTCGATGAACAAATTAAAGACCTAAGTATGGGGCTCTCGTTCAAAGCCTCTGCGAAAGATTTTACAGAATCTAAGTATTTACCCAAAGGGGAGTTTTTTATCGATAGTTTGTATGCCGACTTGAAGCATTATCCGCATAAACTACATGATTTTCATGCCGATGTATTAATAGATGACAAAGACTTAAAAATCAAAGATTTTACAGGCTATATAGATGATAGTGATTTTCATTTTGATGGGCTCATACATGCGTATGCCTTTTGGATGCAACCGGAATTGAACGGCGATGTAGACTTAGATATTAACCTTTCTTCCAATACCTTAAAATTAGAAGATATCTTCTCGTATCAAGGAGAAAATTATGTTCCAAAAGAGTATCGCCATGAAACTTTAGATGGTTTGGCATTGCATATGGCCTCTAGTATGCATTATAAAGATTCTGCTTTACACTCCATAGATCTGGCTTTAGACAAATTAGATGCAAAAATGAAATTGCATCCGCTTCGCTTTGACAATTTTAGAGGAAACATACATTACGAAGCCGAACACTTGGTGATCAAAGACTTTCATGGCGAAATAGGAAAGACCAATTTTAATTTCGATTTAAACTATTATTTAGGAGAAGATGAAAAAATAAAGAAAAGAGATAATTATCTCGCATTAAACGCTAACTATATTGACTTTGATGCACTTTTCAAATTCGATATAAATCCGCCTAAATCAACAGCAGTCGCTACTACAAAAACGGAAGATGTAAAAGAACATGCAGAGGCCTTTAATATATATGAATTACCGTTTACAGATATGCGGTTTAAGGCCAATATCGCACACTTTATATACCACAGAATTGATCTTCAAAATATCAAAGCTGATTTAAGAACAACGCCTAAGCATTACATTTATATTGATACACTACAAATGGATGCTGCGGGAGGAAATGTGCAGTTAAGTGGATATTTTAATGGTAGCGATCCGGAACATATCTATTTGCAGCCAGATTTGCTTTTGAATAATGTTGATTTGGATAAATTGCTATTCAAATTCGAAAATTTTGGACAGGACCACCTTGTTTCTGAAAATTTACAAGGCAAATTAACCTCTAGAATTCAAGGAAAGATTAGAGTATACCCTGATATGGTACCAGATTTAGACCAATCCACTTTAGAAATGGACGTACAAGTATTAAATGGAAGACTAAAAAATTACGACCCCATGCTGGCGCTATCCGATTATATGGGCGATAAAAATCTGCAAAACATTCGTTTTGACAGTTTACAAAATAGTTTAGCTGTAAATAAGGGGAAGATAACTATTCCCGCAATGACCATTGAATCTACATTGGGTCATATGGATTTATCTGGCACGCATGATCAAAACCAAAATATTGATTATAATGTTAGTATACCTTGGCAACTAGTAAAAAAAGCGGCTTGGGGAAAGTTATTTGGAAAAAAGAAAGATTCGGTTAGTACTGCCGAGAAAGAAGATGAGATTGTACAAGTAGCTTCTGATAAAAAAGTAAAATACCTCAATCTAAAGGTCAAAGGCAACATAGATGACTACAAGATTTCCTTAGGGAAGAAAAAAGAGAAGTAAACTACTTCGTTGCAAGCTCGCGAAGCATTAAAAGGAAAACACTTTAATTTCTAGGCCCGCCCGAACGATACGGCGAGCAAGCCTCGGAGCATTTTTAATCTCGATTATCAAGTAATAGAACCCCCTTTTCACTTTATCAACACCTCTAGTTCAAAACTGTTTAAAATCCTTTAAAAAAAAGATAGAAAAAGATGTAAATTTGTGCCTTTATTAATCATTCCAACCTAGGCACTAAATGATTCACTTTTTCGGGGAGCAAACAAACAAAGTTTTTGCAGTTCAAACCAATCAAGAACTTTCTCAGGAGGACACAAAAAAACTAGTCTGGTTGTTCGGCAACCAACAACAAATCAACGCGGCGTCTTTAGACGCCTTTTTTATTGGTCCGCGAGCAGCCATGATTACACCTTGGAGTACCAATGCTACTGAGATTACTGAGAATATGGGTGTTTCGGGCATCATTCGAATAGAGGAATTTAAAGCAGTAGCTGAAGATTTTACTGATTTCGATCCCATGATTTCAGAGAAATATGAAAGACTTCATCAAGAAATATATACCATTAACGTGCAGCCTGAATCCATTTTAGAGATTGCTGATATTGCTGCGTATAACAAAAAAGAAGGACTAGCATTAAACGAAGAAGAAGTTGAATACCTCAACAAACTTTCTGAAAAATTAGGAAGAAAACTAACCGATTCTGAAGTCTTCGGATTCAGTCAAGTAAACTCAGAACATTGTCGTCATAAAATTTTTAATGGAACTTTTATAATTGATGGGGAAGAGATGCCTTCTTCGCTATTCAAAATGATAAAAAAGACTTCAAAGGAAAATCCGAATGATATTGTTTCTGCTTACAAAGATAATGTTGCTTTTGTAAAAGGTCCGAAAGCGGTTCAATTTGCACCAAAGACAGCCGATAAACCTGATTTTTACAGAGAAGAGGAATTCGATTCTGTAATTTCTATAAAAGCGGAAACACATAATTTTCCAACAACCGTAGAACCTTTTAATGGCGCTGCCACAGGTTCTGGAGGAGAAATTCGTGATCGACTAGCAGGTGGAAAAGGTTCTTTGCCTTTGGCAGGAACAGCGGTGTACATGACTGCGTATTCGAGATTAGAAGAAGAAAGACCATGGGAAAACGGAATGCCAGCACGTGAGTGGTTATATCAAACCCCCATGGATATTCTGATAAAAGCCTCAAACGGAGCATCCGATTTTGGAAACAAATTTGGACAACCCTTGATTACCGGTTCCGTTTTGACTTTCGAGCATGCTGAAAATGATAGACGCGTAGCCTACGACAAAGTAATCATGCAAGCAGGTGGTATCGGTTACGGAAAAGCAGAACAAGCACTAAAAGATACGCCTCAAACTGGAGATAAAATAGTCATCTTAGGTGGCGACAATTATCGTATTGGTATGGGTGGCGCAGCAGTTTCTAGTGCAGATACTGGTGAATTTAGTTCTGCTATCGAGCTGAATGCAGTACAACGCTCCAATCCTGAAATGCAAAAGAGAGCAGCCAATGCCATTCGCGGTATGGTGGAGAGTGATGTGAATTCGATTGTTTCTATTCATGATCACGGTGCAGGCGGACACCTCAACTGCCTATCAGAATTGGTAGAAGATACGGGTGGAAAAATTGATTTAGACAAACTACCTGTAGGTGACCCAACCTTATCTGCCAAAGAAATTATCGGAAATGAATCGCAAGAACGAATGGGATTGGTTATTGGAAAAGACGACGCAGCGCTCTTAAATAGAATTGCAGAAAGAGAACGCTCGCCCATATATGAAGTAGGTGATGTTACGGGTGATGACCGTTTTACTTTCGAATCACAAACCACCGGTGAAAAGCCTATGGATGTGAACCTTTCAGATATTTTCGGAAGTTCTCCTAAAACGATATTGACCGATACCACAGTTAAAAGAAATTATAAGAATGCTGAATACTCATTAGAATTCTTCCATGACTATTTGGAGCAAGTTTTACAATTAGAAGCTGTCGGATGCAAAGATTGGCTGACTAACAAAGTAGATCGATGTGTGGGTGGCCGTGTTGCCAAACAACAATGTGTGGGACCTTTGCAATTGCCTTTAAACAATTTGGGTGTCATGGCTTTAGATTTTAAAGGAAAAGAAGGCATCGCCACCAGTATTGGCCACTCCCCTATTTCGGGACTTATTGATCCCGCTGCAGGAAGTAAAAATAGTATTGCAGAAGCATTGACGAACATCATTTGGGCACCCATGAAAGACGGATTGAAATCTGTCTCCCTTTCTGCAAATTGGATGTGGCCTTGTAAGAACGAAGGAGAAGATGCTCGACTGTATAAAGCTGTTCAGGCTATCTCTGATTTTGCGATCAATTTAGGTATCAATGTACCCACAGGAAAAGATTCCCTTTCCATGAAACAGAAGTACAAAGATGGCGATGTAATTAGTCCGGGTACGGTGATAATTTCTGCTGCCGGAAACTGTAATGATATCACGAAAGTAGTTGAGCCAGTACTTCAAAAAGATGGCGGCGATATATACTATATCAACCTCTCTAAAGACGATTATAAGTTAGGTGGATCTTCGTTCGGCCAGGTCTTAAATGCGGTTGGTAGTGAAGCACCGACGATAAAAGATGATGTTTATTTTAAAAAAGTATTTAATTCAATTCAAACTTTAATTAAAAATAGTCAAATTACTGGTGGACATGATGTTGCGTCAGGTGGATTAATCACCACTTTATTGGAATTATGTTTCGCTGACACCGATTTAGGCGCTGATTTAGACTTAACAGATTTAAACGAACCTGATACTATTAAATTACTTTTCGCTGAAAATGCTGGTATCGTTTTTCAATCAAATAGCGGTATGATTTTTCCAGTATTATATGATTACGGAATAGACTGCAAGAGAATTGGAAAAGTAAATACTGAAGGAGAACTACGAATTAAGAATAATGGTGTCGAAATGGGTTTAAACATTTCATCGTTAAGAGATACTTGGTTCAAGACTTCCTATTTATTAGATAACAAACAAACCGCAAACGGACTTGCAAAAGATCGTTTTGATAATTATAAGCAACAGCCTTTACAGTATAGCTTTCCGCAATCGTTTACTGGTATCTTGCCTGTCACTTCGAGCGGAGTCGAGAAGCCTAAAGCGGCCATCTTAAGAGAAAAAGGAAGTAACTCCGAACGTGAAATGGCAAATGCCATGTTCTTAGCGGGTTTTGATGTAAAGGATGTGCACATGACTGATTTAATTTCTGGTCGTGAAACCTTAGAAGACATTCAATTTTTAGGTGCCGTTGGTGGCTTCTCGAATTCTGATGTGCTAGGAAGTGCCAAAGGATGGGCTGGCGCCATCAAATACAATGAAAAAGCAAATTCGGTAATAAAGAAATTTTTTGCAAGACCAGATACCCTTTCGATAGGAATTTGTAATGGTTGTCAATTATTTATGGAGCTAGACCTCATCAATCCCGATCATGACACCCATGGCAAGATGACCTATAATGATTCAAATAAACATGAGAGTAATTTTACCTCGGTAAAAGTTCAAGAAAATAATTCTGTAATGCTTTCTAGTTTAGCAGGAACAACATTAGGCGTTTGGATATCACACGGTGAAGGTAAATTTAGCCTTCCACTTTCAGAAGACCATTATGATATTGTTGCGAAGTATGGGTATAAAGGGTATCCTGCAAATCCGAATGGTAGTGATTTTAATACTGCGATGCTTTGCGATTCAACAGGCAGACATCTAGTGACCATGCCCCATATTGAGCGTTCGACTTTTCCTTGGAATTGGGCGCACTACCCTGCTGACAGAAATGATGAAGTATCACCTTGGTTACAGGCTTTTGTGAATGCAAGAGAATGGTCGATAAGGAATAGAAGACTTAAATAAAAATAGGCCAATGCCAGCCAAGGTTGACCTATTCATGGAAACCGAAATAAGAACTTACTTTTTATTTAACCATTATTCTACCTGACCATGCTTTGTCATTGGTACTTTTTAAGTTATACAAATATATACCTGGGCTCAACCCTTTTCGTATAATTTCTATTTCATTTTGACCTTTTAACGTATCACCTTGTAGACTATGGCTACCTATTCTAGTACCATTTAAGGTGTATAATTCAAAGGTGTAGCTTGCTGCGTTATCTTCATAAAAGTATAATTTCGTCTTTGATACTAATGGGTTTGGCATAACTACAGCCTTGCTTGTATCCATAACAAGATATCCTGGACTGAGATCTTGATTCGTAAATTCGATATTTTCTAAAATCATTTCTTTCTCAGTTGCTTGACCATTTGTAGCATGCAATTCAAAGGAAATAACTTTTAAATCTGAAAAATCTTCATTCAGAGTTTCATCTGAACTAAAATCACTTGCAGTTAGGGAGTATAACGAACTCTCATCGTTTAACTTAATTTTTGCGGTAGCCGTTTGCCCATTTCCTTTTAGAAGTTTGACTTCCAGAAATCCAGTTCCTGAAGCTTCAAAAACGAAATTAGCGTATTCTGATAAATCGACAGCTGCAAAACGAGGACTCAAAGCTCTATAAACTCCTATATAATTACTCGTCACACCTTTCAATTGCACATTACGTTCGATACGATATCCATCACCCATATAAGACAAATCATTCGGTAACACCTTATAAATTTCGGCAGATGAAGTTTCTGAAGAATCATCTAAACCCCAGGGAGCATCGGCAACAAAAAGATCGTCAGGGGTGCTACCTTGATCATCGCTAATTCGAAAACCAAGATCAAATAGGTCACCCGTTTCAACTTGAATCGAATTTATATACCCATCAATAAGAGAAGTGGTACGATATCCTTCCGATTGACTTGTCTCTGTTCTTTTAATACCGCCCTCTAAAAGTACTGTTTCTGAATTGTTATTGTTTATTAATTGCATGGACACCTTCCCATTTTGATATTTTGCAGATTTCACAAACACAGGTGGGGGCGAACTAGCTGCGTAGTCGCTTATGGGATGGTTCACTTCCAATAAACTCAATACCTCTTCACCTAAAGTCAGTAAATTATCGATTGAGCTTGACCAAATTTGAAAATTATAGTAGGATGCATCTTTTGCAAAGGCATCAATATTCCAATGTGATTCAATTACAAACTGATTGTCAGTTGTTAATCGAGCAGAAAATGTCAAAGCAAATTCTTGACTGCCATCGGGCTGTTTGATAATTGATTTAATGAAGTTTTTTTCACGTAGTTGAATCGTTGATACAGACAATAATTCTGCGCCTAAAAAGCGATCACATATAAATTTGCTGTGCTCATACACTTTATCTTCAGTCTTTATAACCATTAAGGCGCCAATAGTATTGGTGTCTTTTAAGTAGTCAACAGAGTAAATAGTACTCGCATTGGTTAGGTCTAGTAAATCTGCAGCCGAAGATTCTACTATTTCACTTTCATCAATAACTCCTAAAGGAACCAAACTTTCTAAGGGAATATTATTTTTAGCGGTACTAGATTTCTTCATATAAGAAGCCCCTTTTTTAATCCGTTTTGCCGTTGATGTATTAAAAACATAATTATCCTTCACCCGTTGATAGTTTCTTCGTCCAATTCTATCGGCTAAACGATCATTACTTTCAAGTCCGCCTTTATTAGCTGAGGAAGTGTAGGTGACTGGGCAAGCATTAACGCCAGAACAAGATGGATCATCGCAATCGACCAAACCATCACCATCATCGTCAACACCATTAGCGCAATCTTCTTGTGGCACAGGTGCAGTTGGGCAACGTGCGCCATCATTACTTGCACTTGCGGGGCCATATGCAAATATGTTTGACTTTATAAAACCATCTGAAACATTTTGAACTTCGTTAATAATATAAACAGCACCTGTCTGATTTGCAGATACGTAAAAATTACCACTAGCATCAAAGTATACCGCTCCATAGGTATAATTCAAACCTGATAAAATAGGAACCTCACCCAAATCTTCTACAGCACCCGTCTCAACGGTAATTCGATACAAATGGTTTGATCCTTTGGTAACGGCATAAAGTTGATTATCAACAGCATTAAAAGCCCAATCATGAATACTAAGATTTGTTGAAAGATTAAATGAACCTAGATATTTTAAATAGGTATTTGATTCTGGGTTTAAATCAATACTATAATACGTTTTACCACCAGCTTTGAAATAATAGACCCCTTTCGAATTTATATCACCAACATATTTATTTCCACCCGGTAAGTCTGGAAAACTAAAAACTTCTGTAGAAAAGTCTTTCCCAATACGCACTATAGATTGTGAGGGACTAGAAAGATACCCCCAGATATATCCATCTGCAGGATTGTATGCAGTTGCGTTTATGTTTCCTGGTACAATTTCTTCTGCAACCAAATAAGATCTTCCAGAAGCTAAATCAATTGCGTAGACATCTGAATATTGAAACAGATAAGCGCTATAATCACAATTGAATGGTGTTGATTGAGCAATCGTTTGAAAACTTAATGGTAGTAACAAAATGATTAAAAGAACTTTAATAAAGTTGCTTTTATTAGTTAGGTAGATTTGTTTCATGATTTGGGGTTTAAAATTTATCATTGCAAATGTAGAATATATTAGATAAGATTTTTCTTACATTTGGTTGAAACTATAGTTATAACTTGATAATTAGCAGTTTAGTATAGACGAATGGTTTACGACACTATTCTTAATGCAAATCATACACTTTATTATCATTTGAACTGAAATAATCGCTATTTGCTTTTTTGAGGTAAGATTTTTCAAAACCATTCGCTTTCCCTATTTTGCAGTAACTTAACAGAAACCTAGTATGCAAAATATTACCAGACTATTCGACTTTCCATATTACCAATTAGAAAAATATAAGCTCCCCAACTGTTTTTTAGATAAGAGAGATGGAAAATGGGTGCCGATGTCAACACAAGAATATGTGGACAAGGCTAATTCCATTAGTCGTGGATTGCTTAGAATGGGCGTTAAAAAAGATGAAAAAATTGCCTTAATTTCCATGACCAATCGTTCTGAATGGAATGTAATGGATACTGGTATTCTTCAGTTGGGCGCACAAAATGTTCCTATTTATCCAACCATTTCAGAAGAAGATTATGCGTATGTACTCAATCATTCAGAATCTACGTATTGTTTTGTTTCTTGCGCAGAGGTGTATGCAAAAGTGCTAGCAGTTAAAGATCAAGTACCAAGTCTTAAGGAGGTGTATTCTTTTGATGCTTTAGAAAATTGTAAAAATTGGAGTGAAGTATTAGCATTGGGTGCTGATACGTCCAATCAAGATGTGGTGGAAGATAGAAAAGCAAGCGTACAACCCGATGATCTAGCTACACTCATTTACACCTCTGGAACCACAGGCCGACCGAAAGGCGTAATGTTATCTCACGGTAATATTGTATCGAACGCAAAAGCTAGTGCTGGGCGATTACCTATTGATAAGGGTAATGCCCGTTGTCTCAGTTTTTTACCAGTTTGTCATGTATACGAGCGTATGATGATTTACTTATATATGTATGATGGGGTAAGCATTTACTATGCAGAGTCTATGGAAAAAATTACAGACAATCTTAAAGAAGCTTCTCCCAATGTAATGACCGCAGTTCCTCGATTGTTAGAAAAAGTATATGACAGTATCTTAACAAAAGGCGGTGCTCTTACCGGACTCAAAAAGAAAATTTTCTTTTGGGCCGTTGATTTGGGATTAAAATATGAACCATACGGACAAAATGGATGGTGGTATGAAAGAAAACTTGGAATAGCAAGAAAATTAATTTTCAGTAAATGGAAAGAAGCGTTGGGAGGAAACCTTGATGTCATCTCATCTGGTAGTGCTGCACTACAGCCAAGACTAGCACGTATTTTCAATGCAGCCGGCTTAGGTGTAATGGAAGGCTACGGACTTACAGAAACCTCGCCGGTAGTTTCAGTAAATGATATGCGTGAAAATGGGTTTAAAATAGGCACCGTAGGTAAATTACTAAGCGATGTTGAAGTTAAAATTGCTGACGATGGGGAAATCTGCATCAAAGGACCTAATGTGATGCAAGGCTATTATAAAGACCCTGAGAAAACTGCGGAAGTTATGAAAGACGGCTATTTCCTCACCGGAGATATTGGAGAAATAGATGCAGACGGCTTCTTAAAGATTACAGATCGTAAAAAAGAAATGTTTAAAACTTCGGGAGGCAAATACGTTGCCCCTCAGTTATTAGAAAACCGTTTTAAACAATCTCGATTTATAGAACAATTAATGGTTGTTGGTGAAAGTGAAAAAATGCCTGCTGCTATAATTCAGCCTGACTTTGCTTATTTATTCGATTGGGCGAAGGAAAATGGTATCACAATAAGTGAAAATTCTGATATCGTTTTAAACGAACAAGTATTAGCGAAGTACCAAGAAGAAGTTGATTTGGCAAATGAAGCTTTTGCAAAATGGGAAAAAGTTAAAGTATTTCGTTTGACTCCAGACATTTGGAGTATAAATGAAGGACACCTTACTCCTACTATGAAACTGCGCCGGAAGATTATTAAAGAAAAATACATGACCTTGTATAATGATATATACGGACATTAATTTTATGCAACTGCAAAGGTAAAATCGTTTGTCCGATTCCAACTATAAAAATTTCACAAATCAGCAGTTAAAAAAAAGTATCGCACTTTGTTGATCATAGCACTACTAGTTGTCATACTAATGGTCGGCATACTTGGCTATCATATGTATCTGATTCGAACAGAGGAAAATCCACCGAATTATAGCCTGATTATTGCAATATTTATGGGTCCAGCGGCTGGTAGCTTAACAGTTTGGGCTGACAAATACGGTAAAGAACTTAGAAGTAGAAAAGCTTCTGACGACCACTTATAGCATTCTCTTCAAAAGAAATAAAGCTATCAATTTTAAAATCCGTTTTTTGAGAGTGCTAGAACGGTTTTGTTTTTTAGTTTAGTTCAACCCTTAGCTCTTCATCGAATATATCTTAACAGCGCTTTTTTTTATATAAATTTATTATGCATGCATAATAAATTTATCTATCTTTGAGATTCCACATCCAACTTTATGAAAGACACCACCATTGATTATGTTCTTAGAGCTACTTGGCAAGCAGTTGCTCGAATGTATAATGAGGAGGCGAAAGAATTTGATTCGACTATGGCAGTTGGGTTTACCTTATTAAGTATAGATCCTAAAACAGGAACGCCATCCACAGCTTTGGGTCCTAAAATGGGAATGGAAGCCACTAGCCTCTCTCGTATTTTGAAAAGTATGGAAGAGAAAGGTTTAATAATTAGGAAACCAAACCCCAATGATGGTAGAGGTGTTTTAATTCACCTCACAGAATTTGGTCTGGAAAAAAGAGATTATTCTAGAGATGTAGTCCTGCGTTTTGATAATGCAGTAAAAGAGAATATTTCTGAAGAAAAGCTAGCGAACTTCTTTGAAGTAATGCTAACTATCAATAACCTAATCGTAGAAAAAAAAACACATACAAAAGAAACAACTAATTAACAGGAATCTCATACATGAACAAGCACATTAAAAAAGTAGCGGTAATTGGTTCTGGTATTATGGGAAGCGGCATCGCTTGCCACTTCGCAAATATCGGAGTTGAAGTCTTACTCTTAGACATCGTTCCACGAGAACTGACCGATAAAGAAAAAGCAAAGGGTCTCACCCTAGATGACAAGGTTGTCAGAAACAGATTGGTAAACAGTTCGTTGACAGCAGCTTTAAAGTCTAAGCCCTCTCCTATTTATCACAAAAATTTTGCGCATCGAATTTCTACTGGAAATCTAGAAGATGACATCGCAAAGGTTTCTAAAGTAGATTGGATTATCGAAGTTGTTGTTGAACGCTTAGACATCAAAAAGATCGTTTTTGAAAATTTAGAAAAGCACAGAACTCCAGGTACTTTGATTACTTCGAACACTTCAGGTATTCCTATTAATTTTATGAGTGAAGGTAGAAGTGATGATTTTCAGAAGCATTTCTGTGGTACGCACTTCTTCAATCCGGCTCGTTATTTGAAGTTATTTGAAATCATTCCTGGTCCGAAAACGTCACCTGAAGTATTAGAGTTCTTAGATGGTTATGGAGAACAATTCCTTGGGAAAACATCTGTAATTGCAAAAGATACGCCCGCATTTATCGGAAACCGTATCGGTATTTTCAGCATTCAAAGTCTTTTCAACATGGTAAAAGAGTTGGGCATGACCGTTGAAGAAGTTGATAAACTTTCAGGTCCTGTAATTGGGCGTCCGAAATCTGCAACCTTCAGAACGGTTGATGTTGTAGGTTTAGATACGCTAGTTCATACCGCCAATGGTGTGTACGAGAATTGTCCGAATGACGAAAAACGTGATATTTTTAAATTACCTGATTTCATCAATACCATGATGGAAAATAAATGGTTAGGAAGTAAAACGGGACAGGGATTTTATAAAAAATCAAAAGATGCTAAAGGCAAAACAGAAATCTTGACTTTAGATTTAGATACGATGGACTATCGCTCGAAAAAGAGCGCTAAGTTTGCTACCCTTGAACTAACTAAAACAATTGATAAAGTTGTTGACCGTTTTGCAGTTCTAGTAGATGGTACGGACAAAGCAGGAGAATTCTACAGAAAGAGTTTCGCTGCATTATTTGCCTATGTATCGCATCGTATTCCTGAAATTACCGATGACATTTACAAAATCGATGATGCAACAAAAGCTGGTTTTGGTTGGGAACACGGACCTTTTCAAATTTGGGATGCTATTGGCCTAGAAAAAGGTTTAGAGATTATGAAGGCTGAAGGTGAAGTTGCTGCTCCATGGGTGGCTGAGATGTTAGCCTCAGGTCAAAAATCATTCTATGCTGTAAAAGATGGTGCTACCTATGCCTATGACATTCCAAAGAAATCGACAGAAAAAATTCCTGGACAAGACTCCTTTATTATTCTAGATAACATACGAAAATCAAAAGAGGTATTTAAAAATGCTGGCGTTGTCGTTGAAGATTTAGGCGATGGCATTTTAAATGTAGAATTCCAATCTAAAATGAACACCATTGGTGGTGATGTTTTATCAGGATTAAATAAAGCTATTGATTTAGCAGAAAAAGATTTCCAAGGCTTAGTCGTTGGTAATCAAGCTGCGAACTTCTCTGTAGGTGCCAACATCGGAATGATTTTCATGATGGCAGTTGAGCAAGAATATGATGAGCTCAACATGGCTATTAAAATGTTCCAAGATACGATGATGCGTATGCGTTATTCCTCAATCCCAACAATATCCGCTCCGCACGGAATGGCTTTGGGCGGTGGTTGCGAAATTTCGCTACATGCAGATAAAGTAGTTGCAGCAGCAGAAACCTATATGGGACTTGTAGAGTTCGGTGTTGGTGTGATTCCTGGTGGTGGCGGTTCCAAAGAAATGGCGCTTCGTGCTCAGGACACCTTCCTCAAAGGAGATGTTGAATTGAACGTTCTACAAGAATATTTCTTGACTATCGGAATGGCGAAAGTATCCACATCGGCATACGAAGCCTTTGATTTAGGATTACTTCAAAAAGGAAAAGATATCGTTGTTGTTAATAAGGATAGACAAATTGCTACGGCAAAAGCACATGCCAAGCTTATGGCAGAAGCAGGCTATACGCAGCCACCGATGCGAAAAGATATTAAAGTCTTAGGTAAGCAAGCCTTAGGAATGTTTGTGGTAGGGACTGATTCTATGGAAAATAGCCGTTACATCAGCGAACATGATAAAAAGATTGCTAATAAGCTAGCGTATGTTATGGCTGGTGGAGATTTATCAGAGCCAACACGCGTATCTGAACAATATCTATTGGATATTGAAAGAGAGGCTTTCCTTTCTCTATGTTCAGAGAAAAAGACTTTGGAAAGAATTCAGCACATGCTTAAAACAGGTAAACCACTTCGTAATTAGATGTGAGATTTGAGACACAAGATTTTAGACTAAACCCATTATAATAATGCACGACTTTCAAAAATTAATTATTTGGCAAAAATCCATGAACATTACTGAGGATGTTTATCGCCATTCGGCAGAATTTCCAAAGGAAGAAAAATATGGATTAACTAGTCAGATTAGAAGGTGTGCAGTTTCAGTACCGTCAAATATTGCAGAAGGTGCTGGAAGAAATAGTGACAAAGAGTTTAGACAATTCTTAGGAATTTCGAGCGGCTCAGCAAATGAGTTACTTACTCAATTATTATTATCAAATAGATTAGGTTTAGTTTCAGAGCAAAAAGTTTCGCCTATAGTAGACCAGTTGGTTGAAGTACAAAAAATAAATTATTCATTAATTAAAAAATTCTCAAAGTGAGAACTCTAATATCTAACATCTCACTTCTAAAATCTATCAAATGAAAACAGCATATATAGTAAAAGCATATAGAACAGCCGTTGGTAAAGCGCCCAAAGGTGTTTTCCGTTTTAAGCGAACAGATGAATTGGCGGCTGAGACCATCGAGCATATGATGAAAGAGCTACCAAATTTCGACAAGAAACGTATCGATGATGTTATTGTAGGTAATGCGATGCCAGAAGGTTCGCAAGGTCTAAATATGGCACGTTTAATTTCATTGATGGGATTAGATATTGTTGATGTACCAGGAGTTACGGTAAATCGATTTTGTGCTTCTGGACTTGAAACCATTGGTATTGCTGCAGCTAAAGTACAAGCAGGAATGGCCGATTGTATCATTGCCGGTGGCGCAGAAAGTATGAGCTCTGTACCAATGACAGGAAACAAACCAGAATTAAATTACGATTTAGCGAATTCAGGTCACGAAGATTACTACTGGGGTATGGGTAATACCGCTGAAGCCGTGGCTAACGAATACAAAGTATCTAGAGAAGACCAAGATAATTTTGCCTACAATTCCCATATGAAAGCTTTAAAAGCACAGGCAGAAGATCGCTTTCAAAGTCAAATCGCACCTATCGAGGTAGAAGAAACCTATTTAGATGCGAATGGCAAAAAAGCACATAGAAAATATACCGTAACAAAAGATGAAGGACCTAGAAAAGGAACTTCTGTTGAAGTATTGAACAAGCTTCGTGCAGTATTTGCTGCTGGTGGAAGTGTTACTGCTGGTAACTCGTCTCAAATGAGTGATGGTGCAGCTTTTGTTTTAATCATGAGCGAAGAAATGGTGAAAGAGTTAAATATTGAACCTATTGCGCGTTTGGTGAATTATGCAGCAGCAGGTGTACCACCAAGAATTATGGGTATCGGCCCAGTTGCTGCGATTCCGAAAGCATTGAAGCAAGCAGGTTTAAAACAAAATGATGTTGAGCTGATTGAATTGAACGAAGCTTTTGCTTCTCAATCTTTGGCGGTTATGCGAGAACTCGATTTAAACCAAGAAATCGTCAACGTAAATGGAGGAGCAATTGCACTCGGACATCCATTAGGATGTACTGGAGCAAAATTATCTGTTCAACTATTTGACGAGATGAGAAAAAGAAATATGCAAGGCAAATACGGAATGGTGACCATGTGCGTAGGTACAGGACAAGGAGCAGCTGGTATTTTTGAATTTTTGAATTAGAAAAAGAAATTAAGATTATGAATACTGAAACAATAAATAAAGAAATATTAAGAGGTGGGCAGTTTCTTGTTAAAGAAACCAAATGCGAAGATATTTTTACTTTGGAAGATTTATCTGAAGAGCAAAAAATGATGCGAGATAGCACCAAAGAGTTCGTAGATAGAGAACTTTGGGCACATTGGGAACGTTTCGAAAACAAAGATTATGACTTTACAGCGGAAACTATGCGTAAAGCTGGTGAACTCGGACTTTTAGGCATTGCAGTTCCTGAAGAATACGGCGGAATGGGCATGGGTTTTGTTTCTACGATGTTGGTTTGTGACTACATATCTGGTGCAACAGGTTCTTTTAGCACATCTTTTGGTGCACATACCGGCATTGGTACGATGCCCATAACTCTTTATGGTACCGAAGAACAACGAAAGAAATATGTACCTAAACTAGCCTCTGGTGAGTGGTTAGGTTCGTATTGTTTGACAGAACCAGGAGCAGGATCAGATGCTAACTCTGGTAAGACGAAAGCTGTTTTATCTGATGACGGAAAATATTATAGCATCACGGGTCAAAAAATGTGGATTTCAAATGCAGGTTTCTGCAACCTTCTTATTGTTTTTGCTCGAATTGAAGATGACAAAAACATAACAGGGTTTATCGTAGAGAATAATCCAGAAAATGGCATCACCATGGGTGATGAAGAAAAAAAATTAGGAATTCACTCCTCTTCTACTCGACAAGTCTTTTTTAACGAAACTAAAGTTCCTGTAGAGGACATGCTTTCCGAAAGAGGAAACGGATTTAAAATTGCAATGAATGCATTGAACGTAGGTCGAATCAAGTTAGCGGCTGCTTGCTTAGATGCACAACGAAGAGTGGTCAAAGAAGCTGTAAACTATGCAAATGAGCGTATTCAATTTAAAACGCCCATCATAAATTTTGGAGCAATCAAGGCTAAAATTGCTGAAATGACGACCAATGTATATGTTGGAGAATCAGGAAGTTATAGAGCTGCAAAAAATATTGAAGATAGAATTGCAATCAGGGCTTCCGAAGGTAATTCACATCAAGAAGCAGAACTTAAGGGTGTTGAAGAATATGCAATTGAATGTTCTATTTTGAAAGTGGCAGTTTCAGAACATGTGCAGTACACCACAGATGAAGGTTTACAGATTTTTGGCGGAATGGGCTATAGCGCGGAAGCACCTATGGAATCTGCCTGGAGAGATTCTCGTATCGGTCGTATTTATGAAGGCACGAATGAAATCAACAGAATGCTAGCAGTTGGAATGCTCGTTAAGAAAGCTATGAAAGGGCATGTTGACTTATTAGGTCCTGCAACAGCAGTTGGGGAAGAACTAATGGGAATTCCGTCTTTTGATGCTCCAGATTTTTCTGAATTATTTGCTGAGGAAAAAGATTTGATTGCTCGCTTGAAAAAAGTATTCTTAATGGTTGCTGGTTCTGCGGTTCAAAAATTCGGACCTGAATTAGAAAAGCACCAACAATTGATGATGGCGGCGTCAAACATTTTGATTGAAGTGTATATGGCAGAAAGCACCATCTTAAGAACAGAGAAAAACGCCAAACGTTTTGGTGAAGAATCACAAGCCACCCAAATAGCCATGGCACGTTTGAATTTATACAATGCAGTTGATATTATTTTAAAAAGTGGAAAAGAGGCTATCGTTTCTTTTGCAGAAGGTGATGAACAACGCATGATGCTAATGGGTTTAAAACGCTTTACAAAGTACACAAACAACCCTAATGTAGTAGCCTTGCGTACGCAAATTGCCGACAAGGTAGCTGCTGACAACGGGTATACTTTTGACTAAATCAGATTGAAACTTTTGTTGAGACAGAAGTAAAAACCGCTCGCCTTTTGGTGGGCGGTTTTTTATTTGGAATACAGTTACTAAGAAGGTAAATTTAAACATGCAAAACAAAATCTTGAAAGCGGCTTACTCTCCAGCAGATTTTAAAAAACGAGGCAGCAAGCTGATTGATGAATTAACGCAACATATTAACAAGATTAATAATATTGATGCTAATAAGACACTTCATTGGGTTGAACCTAATGCAGCTATGAAGTTTTGGCAAGATTTTCTAAAAAATGGTAACTCAGATGAATTGTTTCAAGAGGTTTTGAAGCGTTCTACCCATGTTATGAATCCGAAATGCATTGGTCATCAAGTAGTTCCGGCTGCACCAATAACGGTGTTGACTTCAATGATAAGCGCAATTTTAAATAACGGAACAGCAGTATATGAAATGGGAATGGTTACTAACCCCATGGAGCGCATCATTACCGAATTACTCGCATCTAAAATTGGATATGGTAGCAGTTCTAACGGATTTCTAACTTCAGGCGGCACATTGGCGAACCTTACAGCGCTTCTAACCGCTAGAAAAGCCAAAGCAACGAATGATGTTTGGAATGAAGGGCACACAAAACCCTTAGGTATTATGGTTAGTGAAGAAGCCCACTATTGTGTAGAACGCGCTGCTAAAATAATGGGATTAGGTGAACAGGGACTTATTAAAATTCCGGTCGAGCCAAATTTTTCTATGGATACCTCGCTTCTAGAAGCTTATTATGATAAAGCTATTCAAAATGGAATAGAAGTATTTGCTATAGTTGGAAGCGCGCCATCTACAGCAACAGGAATTTTAGATGATCTGAACGCTATTGGTACTTTTGCGCAGCGGCATAACTTGTGGTATCATGTAGATGCTGCTCATGGGGGCGCAGCTCTATTCTCTACCAATTATAAGCACACATTAGATGGTATTTCGAAATCAGATTCTGTAGTCATCGACGGGCATAAAATGATGATGATGCCAGGTGTCACAACTGCATTGGTTTATAAGGACGGAAGAACTTCTAATGCTACTTTTCAACAAAAGGCAGATTATTTGCTCGAAGATTCGAAAGATTCAGATTGGTACAACTCTGGCAAACGGACTTTTGAATGCACCAAAAATATGATGGCTTTACATTGGTTTACGCTGTTAAAGATGTACGGCGAGGAAATATTTGATGAATTTGTCACTACGCTTTACAATTTAGGCAATGTTTTTGGCGAGATGATTAAAAAAGAGCAAAACTTAGAATTAGCAGTTGTTCCAATGACGAACATTGTTTGTTTTCGATATGTTATTGGCGATTTAAAAGCTGATTACTTAAACCAAATCAATACACAGATTCGCCAAGAACTTATTGAAGATGGTGAATTTTATATTGTTCAAACCAAACTGCGTGGTATTCATTTTTTGAGATGCACAATAATGAATCCCTTCACTACTGCTGATCATTTGAAAGATTTGTTAGAGAAAATTAAAAGAATTGCCAAAGATTTGAGAGATTCTTGCTAATAACTTCATTCCCCCTAATTGTTATTCAAAAGGGCACCCGCAAATTACTCACGCATCGCATCCAACACCTGCTCCTCACCTTCCTTATTTGAAAAGTTAATTGCGCATTGAATTAAGGCCAAATGAGAATACGCTTGTGGGAAATTTCCTAAGAGTCTTTTTGTTTTAAAATCAATGTCTTCACTAAATAAACCTAAATGATTACTATAAGTAAGTAACTTATCGAAATGTTTCATAGCTTTCTTCTCTTCTCCTATTTTGAAAAGGCTATTAATGAACCAAAACGTACAGATGGTAAATGACGATGAAGGCAATCCGAAATCATCTTCGTTTTTGTACCGATATAGTAAACCGTCATTGCTTAGTTCTTTTTCTATAGCCTTAACAGTACTAACAAATTTGGGATCTTTCGCGGGAATAAATCCGTAAGATTCCATCAACAAAACAGAAGCGTCTAAATCTTTAGAACCGTATGATTGTGTAAAAGCACCAACTTCATCGTTCCAAGCATTATCGTGTATATCCTTTTTGATTTCTTGTTCGAGCACAATCCACTTTTCTAGCTTTCTTGTTTTTCTGAGAATACGAGCTACTTTAATTGCACGGTCAACGGCTACCCAGCATAGTACTTTTGAGAAAGTGAAATGCCGGTCTTCGGCTCTGAATTCCCATATACCCTTATCGGCTTCCTTCCAATGGTTACCAACAATCCAAACAATTCCTTTAGTAATACCCCAAAGTTCCTCTCCGTTTTCGATATCATTTGAATATTGATGCAACTGTTCATAAATGACATCCATCAAAATTCCATAAATATCATTCTGCTTTTGTTTATACGCTGCATTACCTACTCGTACTGGTTTTGAACCTTTATACCCAGCAAGATGTTCGAGGGTTACTTCGGTTAATTTCTTTTCCCGATTAATACCGTACATGATTTGAAGCTTCTCATCTTTATCGGGAATCAAATCCACAATAAATTGTAGATACCTACGAGCAACATTTTTATGTCCCAGTTGACCTACCACTTTGATAACCATTGAGGCATCACGAATCCAACAGAAACGATAATCCCAATTACGGACTTCACCAATGGTTTCGGGCAATGAAGTAGTTGCTGCTGCTAAAACTGCTCCTGTTTTATCATAACTCAAAAGCTTCAAAGTAATGGCACTACGACTAATCTGAGCATTATATTTTTTGTAGGTTGGTGTCTTGCTACTCCAATTTAACCAATATACTTTGGTGCGCTCCAATTCCGTGTATACCTTTCGCGTAGTGGGTTTAAAGATTTTTTCATTGTATCCTAATAAAAAGAACCCATCATCGGTCAATTCTATTTCACGACCTTCTACAACTGCATTTTTATTGAAAGAGGTATATAGAAAAAAGGTGTCGAATTTTTCTTCTTTTGTAAGACTAACAATAAAATTTTGCTTCACATAGGTATTGGTTATTCCTTTAGCATATTCCAATTTTGGATCATAGTTGACCTTAAACTTTGGCTTCCCAGAAATGTATTTGATAAAGCGAACTACTTCTGGTGGTGCATTGTATCCTCCTTCTTTGTGGTACCTCGGCATGAAATCACGGATTTCAAAACTGTTTTCTCCATCCGAGAAATGGGTAATCAAAACAGCCGTATGCTTTTTATAACGCTGTTTAATCGTATAGCTTTCATCCACGATAATATCGAAACTTCCTCCTATTTTTTCATCTAATAGTTTGGCGAATATCGAAGAAGAATCAAATTCTGGCAAACAGCACCATTCCAAATTTCCCGTTTTTGATATTAAAGCTGCACTCCTACAATTCCCTATTATTCCGTAATCTAAATTATCCATCTATTGTTAAATTATATTCAGTACACCTCGACCTTTTGTCGGTGTTGGTTCAACCATCTCTTTTATCTACCTAGCAATATAAAGGCATTCTAAATGAGGTATTACTAAAAATTATCATTCAGTTGTCTGTAATATTGCTATTGCGATGCAATTTGTCGAAATTTAAAGACAATGAATTCAAAAGAAGGTAAAAAGATTTAAAATATGGGCAAAACTATCATAATCTCAAATAGACTACCTGTTCAATTGCAAATTAGCAATGGAAGTATTACCGCAAAACCAAGTGTTGGTGGTTTGGCTACAGGAATGAAATCGGTACATTCTGGTGGTGATAGTCTTTGGATTGGATGGAGTGGGTTAACAGATGAGGAAATTCCTGTAGCACTAGTATCAGAAATTGACAAGGCGTTGGCGCAGCATGGTTCCTCAAAAGTGACTTTAACTGAGGCTGAAGTAGAAGGTTTTTATTTCGGATTCAGTAACCGTACCATTTGGCCATTATTTCATTATTTCATGGAGTATTCGGAATTCGAACTCAAAAGTTGGAATACCTATAAAACTGTCAACCAAAAATTCGCCGATGCTATTTTAGACAAAGCAGGTGAAGATGACACCATCTGGATTCATGACTACCAATTGATGTTGGTACCGCAGATGGTGCGTGAAAAGCGACCGAATATTTCTATTGGATTCTTTTTACATATTCCTTTTCCATCGTTTGAAATATTTAGAACTTTACCTTGGCGTGAAGAAGTCCTAAAAGGTTTATTAGGTTCCGATTTAATAGGATTTCATATCTATGATTACGAACGGCATTTCTTAAGTTCTGTGCGCCGTATTTTAGGATTAGAAGTTAGTTTCAATGACATTTATTTGGACAATAGAGTGATTAAGGTGGATTCTTTTCCTATGGGAATCGATTATAAAAAATTCAAGGATGCCGCAGAAGAACATTCAAAAAGAAGTGTTGAAAAACATTCTGAATTACAAAAACGACTGAACACGCATAAAGAATCAGACCCTGATAATAAGTTCTTATTATCAATTGACCGTCTTGATTATTCAAAGGGAATTGCCAAGCGCCTTAATGCTTTTGAGTACTTCTTAAATAAATATCCTCAGTATAAAGAAAAAGTACGCCTAATCATTTTAGCAGTTCCATCCCGTTCTAATGTGCCACAATATCAATTATTGAAACGTGAAATTGATGAATTGGTAGGGAGAATTAACGGAGAATTTTCAACGGTAAGTTGGACACCCATTTGGTATTTCTATAGGTCTATGCCTTTTGAAAATCTTATCGATTTATATACTTCGAGTGATATTGCTTGGTTGACCCCATTACGCGACGGAATGAATTTGGTCGCTAAAGAATATGTTGCCACAAGAACGGACCAGACTGGGGTTTTGATCTTGAGTGAAATGGCGGGTTCTGCTAATGAAATGAATGAATCATTGCTTATCAATCCAAATAATTTTGAACAAATTGCAGACACCCTACATCAGGCGATAACTATGCCCGTTGAAGAGCAAAAGACTAGAAATAGTTCGCTTCAAAAACGCTTAGAACGCTATAATGTTGAAAAGTGGGCGAATAGTTTTATGACATCTCTTTTAGCACAGAAAGATCTTGAGGCTGTTAATGTATCAAGGAAGATTACTGATAATCGATTACAAGTAATTTTGTCAGAATATAAAGAAGCTAAGAAAAGACTTCTGTTTTTAGACTATGATGGAACGCTAGCTGACTTTCACAATGACCCACAAAAGGCTAGTCCTGATAAAGAATTGTATACTTTGCTTGATACCTTGCACAATCAAGAAGGCACAGAACTTTTTCTAATTAGTGGCCGTGATAAAGATACATTTACCAGCTGGTTCTTACCCAAAGGCTACAACATGATTGTTGAACATGGTGTTTGGATTTCTAGAGGCGGCGAAGCATTTAAACTTCTAGAGAACGTCAAAAACGATTGGATGGGAAAAATTCGACCTGTATTAGAATCTTTTGTAGATCGTACTCCTGGAAGTTTTATTGAAGAAAAAAACTATTCTCTAGCATGGCACTACCGAAAAACCGACCCAGATTTTGGAACCTTACGTGCTAATGAGCTTTCTGAAGTTTTGACTAGTTTGATCGGCACAGATGATCTTAGTGTCTTAAACGGAAATAGGGTGATGGAAGTCAAAAGCAGTAATGTAAACAAAGGTCGCGCTTCGATGCGTATGCTTGGTGAAGATGATTATGATTTCGTTTTTGCTATTGGTGATGATTGGACGGATGAATTTATGTTTCAAGAGCTTCCAGAAACTACTATCAGCGTAAAAGTAGGACGACATAAAACTTCAGCAAAATATTTTGTGGAAAATACACAGAAAGTCCGAGAACTTTTGAAATCGTTTGTTGAACTGAAATAATTTAATCCATCAAATATCATATGAAAAAAATAATCTTTCTGGTCCTTGGAATACTATCCTTTTCAGGGTATAGCCAAAGCAACACCGAAGTATACCTAGTTGATATTTCAAGCGTTGATGGAAAATCAGCTTTGACCAACCTTAGAAATATTTCAAATAATGAAGGTTATGACAATCAACCCTCTTTTTACGATGACAATACGGTGCTATTTTCTTCGACCAGAAATGGTCAAACCGATATTGCGAAATACAGTATTGAAACAAGTGAAACTACTTGGGTTTCTAATACAACAATAGGAAGTGAATATTCTCCATTAAGAATTCCTGAAAGTAATGCGGTATCAGCCGTTCGATTAGACACAACTGGACTTCAACGCTTATACGAATATAATACGAGTGACGGATCTTCTAGTATGGTTTTAGAAGGTGCTAAAATTGGCTATCATACTTGGTTCACTTCTAAGATTTTAGTAGCTACAATTCTGGTTGAAAATAGAATGGATTTAATTTCGAGCAAATTGAATGATACAGAAACCTATACAACTATTCAAAAAAATGTTGGTAGAGCCTTACATCGTATTCCAAATTCAAAATTGGTCAGTTTTATTAGCAAGAAGGATGGAAAAAACATTTTAAATTCAGTTGATCCTATTTCGGGTGAGGTAAAATTAATATCGCTTCTTCCTAGCAAAACTCAAGATATGTGTTGGTTGGCTGATGGTGGTTTTCTAGTTCCTGAAGGCAGCAATATTTACAAATTGAATCCATTAAAAAACAATGAACAACCTACGATAATCAATTTATCTAACTTTAAGGAAATACATAATATTTCTAGAATGTCGGTAAGTCCTGATGGAAAACATTTAGCCTTTGTTTCTGAAGAGCCACCTAGTAAAATTGTTCAAAAACAAGTGGACTCCTTTAATGCAGGTGACCTTGATGCCTTTGTCCATTGCTATTCCGAAAATGTACTAGTGAGTAATTACCCAAAAGATACGCTATATGTAGGTCATACCAAGATGCGAAATAATTACAAAGGGTTATCCCCAAATACAAAAACCTACAATGTAGAAGTTCTAAAACGAATTACCATTGGCAATAAAGTTATAGACCATGAAAAGGTAATGCGCAATGGTGAATTTCAACAATTTCAAGTGGCTATCTACGAAGTTGATAATGGCCTTATTTCTAGTATGACTTTTATTTTTGATGACAAGTCGGCTTCGAATCCTAAACCTATCGTTATAGAACAGTTAGTAGGCTACAATGCTAGAGATATTGACAGTTTTTTAAGCACTTATACCGACGATGTGCAACTATTCAATTTTCCTGCCGATCCGAGATCGCAGGGTCTTGAGGCAATGCGCAAAGGGTATGCTGGTTTTTTCGATTCCACAACTGATTTGAACTGCGAAATTAAAACTAGAATTATTATTGGCAACAAAGTAATAGATGAAGAATATATTACCGCTAATGGAAATAATTTTAGTGCAGTAGCGATTTACGAAGTGGAAAACGACAAGATTTCAAAAGTTACATTTCTTTAACGAAATCTATTGAAACCAAAACCACATATTCTTCCCATAATTATTCTATCACAATTTGCTTGTACCACGCCATGGTTTGCGGGTAATGCAATTTCAGAGGATCTTATCACCAAAACCGAACTAGGCACAGAAATTATTGGCTATGTATTGTCTTCAGTACAAGCAGGCTTTATTAGTGGAACTTTGGTTTTCGCAATCCTAATGATAGCAGATCGTTTTTCGCCTTCTAGAGTGTTTATGGCCTGTGCCACTCTAGTAGCATTATGTAATTTACTTTTACTCTCAGAAGAAATCTCCAAATGGATGTTATTGTCTGTCCGGTTTGGCACCGGATTCTTTTTGGCAGGAATCTATCCTGTAGGCATGAAAATCGCAGCAGACTATTATGGAAAAGGGCTAGGAAAAGCCTTAGGTTTTCTTGTTGGCGCTTTGGTTTTTGGTACTGCACTACCCTATTTGGTAAGTGGAACCGAGTTAGGAGGAAATCCAGAAACGGTCATTATAACAGTTTCACTACTCGCCATTTCCGGAGGGTTTTTACTATGGCTATTGGTACCAAACGGGCCGTATCGAAAACCGAGTACGCAATTGCAATTAAAGGCAGGGGTTGACTTATTTAAAATCAAAGGATTTCGAAAAGCCGCTTTTGGGTATTTTGGTCACATGTGGGAACTCTATGCCTTTTGGGCCTTTACCCCTCTAGCCATTCAAACTTTTAATCTCTTGAATACTGAAACTTATTCAATTCCCCTTTGGACGGGTATTATTATAGCCCTAGGCGGACTTTCTTGCAGTATTGGTGGGTTAATATCGCAAAAGGTGGGCAGTAAAAAGGTGGCAACTCTTGCTTTGACCATATCAGGATTGCTCTGTTTACTATCTCCATTACTTTTTGAACTCCCCTCATTTTTGTTTTTAGCAGGATGGTGCTTATGGGGAATGGCTGTTACTGCAGATTCGCCACAGTTTTCAAGTTTGGTAGCAGGCGCTATTCCCAACGAACTAAAAGGAACAGGACTGACCCTCGTAAACTGTATTGGTTTTGCCCTCAGTATTGTTAGTATTCAGCTCTTATCTTTTTTGGCAAATAGGATCAATCCAAAACATTTATTTTTACTTTTAGCAATAGGTCCTATTTTAGGCTTAGTAGCACTTAGAAAAAATTACACTATTTCAAAACAAGACCTATAAACACACTTTTGAAAATCCATAGAAAATGAAAAAAATAGTATTTGCTCTACTTTTTATTAGTTCAGTATCTTTCTCACAAACAGATCAGCGAATTTATGATATTATAGATGCTGTATCTGCAGATCGTATAGAAAAGGATATCACAACACTTGCCAACTTCGGCACAAGACATACCTTAAGCGATACCATTTCAACCACCCGTGGAATTGGTGCAGCGCGAAGATGGATCAAAAGCGAATTCGATAAAATATCAAGAGATTGTAATGATTGCTTGAATGTTTCTTTCCAAAGAGATTTAGTAGAAAAAGGAAGAAATAATCGCATCGTCAAAGATGTTTACATAGTAAATGTCGTTGCCGTTCAAAAAGGAACTAAATACCCCAATCGCTATATCATTATGAGTGGCGATATTGATTCAAGGGTAAGTGACCCAACCAATTTTACAGATGATTCACCTGGTGCCAATGATAATGCTAGTGGTATGGCGGGTACTATTGAAGCAGCTCGAGTACTCTCCAAATATCAATTTGAAAATAGTATTATTTATTTAGGTCTTTCAGGCGAAGAACAAGGTTTATTTGGTGGCCAAGGCTTGGTGAAACAAATGAAAAAAGATGGTTGGGATATTATCGGAATTTTCAATAACGATATGATCGGCAATATTAGTGGCGTTGACGGCGTCATTAGTAACCGCGATTTTAGAATTTTCTCAGAACCTGTGCCCGCAACCGAAACAGAAAAACAGCGCAAAGCAAGGCGCTTTTATGGTGGCGAGGTTGATGGCGTTTCACGCCAGCTAGCGCGCTATGTTCATAAAACCACCAAAACCTATATGCCCGAAATGAATCCCATAATGATTTATCGACTAGACCGTTTTGGTCGTGGTGGACACCACCGCCCATTTAACGATGCCGGTTATGTAGGTATTCGCATCATGGAGGCACACGAAAATTACACCCAGCAACATCAAGATATTCGTAGCGAAGATGGTATTAACTACGGTGATGTTTTAGAACATGTAAATTTTGAGTATGCTAAAAAACTAACAGCTGTAAACGCTATAAGTATGGCATCTCTAGCTTGGGCGCCAGCTACTCCTCAAAAAGTAGAAATTGGTGGAATCGTAGAGCCGTCGGCTAAATTTAAATGGAGCAAAGTAAAAGGCGCTACAGGCTATAAAATATATTGGAGAGATACCACATCACCTACTTGGGACCATAGCCGTTATGTTGGTGATATTACCGAATATACTTTAGACGGTATTGTTATTGATAATTTTTTCTTTGGAGTTTCATCGGTTGGCAAAGATGGGTTTGAGAGTCCTGTTGTATTTCCGAATGCAATATTTCGCTAGAGCGAAATAAAATTCCAAAAACTAAATCTCAAATTCAAACTACACTTTTGAAATTTGGTACATCAAGTTTGTGATTTTAAATTTTTGACTTTTTAAAATAGACATATGAAAAGACTTTCATTACTAATAATGTTGATAACGCTGAGCACAGTAACTAGCCAAACTTTCACCGAACAAGACAGCCTTCGCGGTAGCATCACCCCAGAGCGCGCTTGGTGGGATTTGAACTACTACCATTTAGATATCGAAGTTAAGCCTGATGAGAAATACATTTCTGGTACGAATACAATTCGGTATAAAGTATTAGATCAGCAAAAAGTCATGCAAGTTGACTTACAACCTCCATTAAAAATAGATAAAGTCACGCAAAATGGAAAATCTTTAAAAGTAGTTTCTAACGGAAATGCGCATTTCGTTCATTTAAAAAAGAAGCAAAAAAAAGGAACGTACAAAGAAATCATAGTTCATTATTCAGGTCACCCAAAAGAAGCGGTTCGTGCCCCATGGGATGGCGGTTTTTCATGGAACAAAGATGCTAACGGAAAACATTTTGTTGCAACCTCTTGCCAAGGTTTGGGTGCCAGCGTATGGTGGCCAAACAAAGATCATATGTATGATGAAGTTGATAGTATGCTCATAAGCGTCAAAGTGCCGAAAGGTTTGCTCAATGTTTCAAATGGTCGGCTGCGAAAACTAGATAAAGCAACGAATACGTCGCATTGGTTTGTCGCAAACCCCATCAACAATTATGGTGTGAATGTCAATATAGGTGATTATGTACACTTTGGCGAAAAGTTCGAAGGTGAAAAAGGAATGCTAGATATCGATTATTATGTACTTCGCGATGATTTAGAAAAAGCCAAAGAGCAGTTCAAAGAAGTACCTATGATGATGAAAGCCTTTGAACATTGGTTTGGCCCCTACCCTTTTTACGAAGACAGCTTTAAATTAGTTCAAGTGCCATATTTAGGCATGGAGCATCAAAGCTCAATTACCTATGGTAATCAATGGCAAAAAGGTTATTTAGGACAAGACCTCTCTGGATCAGGTTGGGGATTAAAATTTGATTTTATTATCATTCATGAATCAGGTCATGAGTGGTTCGCTAATAATATTACCTATAAAGATGCTGCAGATATGTGGGTACATGAAGGTTTTACCTCCTATTCAGAAAATCTGTATTTAAATTACCATTACGGAAAAGAAGCTGCAGAAGATTATGTAATTGGACTTCGCCAAAATATTAAAAATGACACACCTGTCATTGGTCAATATGACCTAAACAATACGGGTAGCTCAGACATGTATTACAAGGGTTCTAATCTTTTACACACCATTCGACAATTGGTCAATGATGATGAAAAATGGCGCCAAATATTGAGAGGTCTCAACAAAGACTTTTACCATCAAACCGTAACAACAAAACAAATCGAAGATTATATTTCAAAGAAATCTGGAATAAATTTATCAAAAGTCTTTGACCAGTATTTACGTACTACTGATATTCCTGTTTTTGAATATAAAATGAGTGAAAATGTTTTGGAATATCGCTATACTAATGTTGTTGAAGGTTTTGAAATGCCTTTGCAAGTTTTTACAGATAAAGACAATCAGATTAAACCTTCTACTATATGGCAAACTATGCGGTTAGGTGACGGAATTGAAAACATAACTGTAAATCGTAATTATTACGTAAGCAATAAAAAAATAAATTAACTTTAAAAAAGCTAAACGTACGCTGGTGCGTTCAGTCCTTTGTTTCGCACATCTGAAAAGATATTATGAAGAGATGGAATTTTAAAACACAAAATAACCCTCAAACAATTCTAAAAAAAATGGAAGCTGCCTTGGGACCTATAAATGGATTTGTCTTCGATATAGATTCCAACAAAAAGGATTCGATAGTTTTTAATTTGCGTAAAAGAATTTTGCATATTTCTCAAGTTATACTGAATAACTCAATTATTGTAAACGGAAATATGTTAAAAACAGACGTAGATAATGAAACCAATGTAGCAATTAACTTTAACCAACACTTTGTACTAAGGTTGCATATTTCTATTTGGTTGGGTGCAGGCATATGTTTGATGATCGCCGGAATATTAAGCAACTATAAATTAATGTACGCATTAGGAGGAGCATCACTTTTAATAGCATTTGCAATATGGATTGATGCTAGAAAGAAATTTCAAATTAATATTCAAGAATATAAAACTCTAATAACTGGAATATTAGACTCTTAAAATAGCAGACCGCAAGAACAACTAAAAAATGTGTGGCAACAACGCCTCCTACGAAAAACCTTCGTCCAGTTCCTTAATTTATGGACTTTAGGGCTTTATCCGAAAAGGAATTTGTATATCTATGAAGTCGCTAAATTTTATGCCCCGAAACGTCGGGTAGCTGTGGAACAAAAAATAAAACCAAACTATACCCTTTAGCTTCGCTGAAAGACCTAAGCGAATAGTTTACTTGCCGCTGCATTATTTATGGGTATAATACATTCAACAAACGTTCTGCAACACTTCAAAAAAAACGAATTATTGTATATTTTTGATCTATCGAAAGGCTCCACCAATGAAAGACCATAAAGTACTGAATTATATCAAAGATGTTATAAAACATATGCCATCGAACTGGTTAACGTTAACCACACATCGGCTAGACATTTATGAAGAAAAGTTAGCCAAAATTCAATTCTTAGAACAGTTTGAAACCTTATTTCATGCTACTATTTCTAATACCAAAGCACTTCAAAAGTTACCAACTGCTTACGATTATATTCGCTTAGGTCATCCCTTATCTTCTATATTAGAATGGACTATTGCTAAGTCGCTTCACATAAAACCGGAGCAGGTCATTAGTTTTTCGTCGCAGACGATTCCTTTAATGGCCATTCTCAGAAAAAACGCATTAACGAATACAAATACCAGAATTTTTTATACCGATGAATTACCGTATTCATTTGATATTGAACTATTACGAAGTATTTACGGCTATACACTTGAGGTGCATCACGTTGAAAAATCAACAATACTTACCGAATTTGATGGTCGTACCATTTTATTTTCAAAACAAAATGACATAAGTGCGTTTGAACTTAATCCGAATATTGATTTTTTTGTGAATATTCATGCTGATTTGGGCAGTATTCTAGTAGTTTATGGCGAACACAATGAAAGTTATATTTCAGAAATTCAGCATGTTCGAAGAAGAGAAACGATAGCGATGACACCCATAAATTGTTTTGCTGTTTTAAAAAATATAGTAGATAATTCTGTTTATCATATCAATCGCAATGGTAAAGAAGCAAACAAAAAATTAGTCCGAAATTCAATTGCATCCATTACTGGCACTACTACACAAGCAGTAGTAGGTTCTAGTGGATTATCAGTTCAATATGCCATTATGATGGGGCTCATACATCATGCAATTGAAAAACATAAAGGAAAAGCTATAAAATTTATTGTTCCAACCAATTGTTATGGAGGAACAAATGATCAAGCAAGACGTGTCGCTGCCTGTCTAGATCATGTTGAAGTTGTTGATTTAGCCGTTGACGGCAAAAATGATATGGTTCAAAGTATTGCTATGGTTTTAGATCAGATGGCTGATGAAGATGCTATTCCTTATATCATTGCAGAAATACCAACAAACCCCAGGGTTGAAGTACCAGACCTTCAAAAATTAAAAGAAGTTTTAAGTACCGTCCGTAAAACTGCTTCAGGTGAAAATGCGATCGATCCTGTTTTTATTTTAGATCAAACCTTTTGTCCTAATATTCAATTTCTAGGTGAAGGTGAAATATTATCTACGGTTCGAACTATTTCTTATGCGAGTGGATCGAAATTTCCAAGTGGTGGAAAATGTACTGCTGGGTATTGTGTCGGTAATAAAAAAGCAGCCATTTTAATGGATAAGATAGAACTTCATCTAAGACTATGCGATAATGAGGCTACCCATCTTCAGTATGAAGTATTAGCGAAACAAATGCCTTCAATGAATCAAAGGATTTATGACGCATATTCCAATACCCGTGAGTTTGTAGACTTTATTCAAGAGGCTTTGCCAGAAGCAAAAATCAATTTTGTTTCCTCAGCTTTAGCTAAGCAAGGATTTACCCCTTCGGTATTTTCATTAGATCTACCAACAAAAGGAAAAACTGTTGAAGAAAAAGAAAGTTATAAAAGAGCGCTAAACCTTAAATTAATCCATTTAATGATTACAGAAATTCCTAATGAGAGTAAATTCTGTGTGAGTTACGGACAGTTAAAAGGGTGCTATTGGACCATACCGGCAACATCTACCCAAGGAACCACGAAAGAAGGTGATAAAGATTATATTGTTCGTGTTGCACTTTCTCCAATATTGGATCTTGAACTCCATAAAAAAATCTTTTTAGATTTTGTTCAGCGTATTTGAATGCAATCTGAATAGTGAAAACCTGTATGAAAAATCATTTGGCAAAACGATATATAAAAAACTTTATCTCATATAATCAAAGTAGAAATCATTTTATAGCGCTAACGCTATTATTCTTGATAGGCTTATCCTATTCCTGTAAGGAAGTCCAGAAAGAAATTCCAGAAAAACAGAAGAACGAAGTCCTTATTCTAGGAACTATTCATGGCGATCATCTTACAGATTCTGTGTATAATACGAAGTATTTAGAAAAGCTAATTCGAAAAATAAATCCGGATTATATTCTTGCTGAAATTCCTCCAGATCGTATGAAAGAAGCTATGTCAGGTTTTAAACAAAATGATAGCATTTCTGAGCCCCGGGTGATGCGTTTTCCAGAATATGTTGCTGTAGTGTTTCCGCTTACTAAAGAGATGGATTTCGAAATAATACCTACAGCAGGGTGGACAAAATCAATGGCTGATGAGCGAACACAAAAATTGAAAGCAATCAGCCTTGACACCAATCGCACTTCAGATTGGGAAGCCTATACAACCGGAAATCGCCTTTCAGATTCAATATACAAAGCAACAGGAAAGTTTAATGACCCCTACTTTATTCATACGCATACCTACGATAGTATTCAAGATATCGCGTTGCAACCTTATAATCGAATGTTCAATGTGGAACTAGGTTTGGGAGGATGGGAGAATATTAATATTGCCCATTATTGGAATATCGAAAAAGCACTAGAAAAACATCGATACAGAGGAAAGCGATTTTTAATTATTTATGGTGCTGGCCATAAAGGATGGTTTTTAAGGCAGCTACAAAAACGTGATGATATTACTATTCTTGAAATGAAACCCTTCTTAGATGATATCTAAAAATTAGCTTTTTAAAAACTCCAAAACATTTCCTTCAATACGATCTTGAATATTAGAAATATCAGCCTTTACAAAAGTTTCTCCGGTAATATTCTCATATAATTCAATATAACGTTCCGAAACAGATTTGATATAGTCATCTGACATTTCAGGAACAGATTGACCTTCCAAACCTTGAAAGTTATTTTTAATCAACCATTGGCGTACAAACTCTTTAGAGAGTTGCTTTTGAGCTTCTCCTCGATCTTGACGTTCTTGGTAGCCATCGGCATAAAAATAACGTGAAGAATCAGGCGTATGAATTTCATCGATTAATACGATTTTACCGTCTTTAGTTTTCCCGAATTCATATTTGGTATCTACTAAAATCAATCCACGAGATGCTGCGATTTCCGAACCTCTTTGAAATAAGGCTTTGGTGTATTTTTCAAGAATATTATAATCATTCGCAGTAACAATACCTCTTTTTAAAATATCCTCCTTAGAAATATCTTCATCATGATTGCCTTGTTCTGCCTTTGTAGCGGGAGTTATAATCGGTTCTGGGAATTTATCATTTTCCTTCATTCCCTCTGGCATTGCTACACCGCAAAGTACTCGTCTGCCTGCTTTATACTCGCGCGCTGCATGACCAGACATATAACCGCGTATTACCATTTCGACCATAAAGGGTTCACAAGCAGCACCTACAGCTACATTTGGATCGGGTGTTGAAGTCAGCCAATTCGGAACAATATCAGCCGTTGCTGCCATCATTTTTGTCGCAATCTGATTCAATATTTGACCTTTGTAGGGAATTCCCTTAGGCATTACCACATCAAAAGCTGAAAGTCGATCGGTCGCCACCATGACCAAAACATCATCTGCTAAAGCATACACTTCGCGCACTTTGCCTTTGTAAATGCTTTTCTGATTCGGAAAATTAAAATTGGTGTCGGTAATGGTATTGCTCATAGATTATTTTTCTTGTTCGCCATGTCTTTCTTTCTAAACACGAATTACACTAATTTTCACGAATGGAAATTCGCTCATTCACTGCATGTGGCGACTGCCAACTGCTTTCTAATTTTTCCTTTGCTACTTCATACCTCGCACCTAGTTCTGATGCTCAATACTCTTGTAGGCCTTAATTACTGATTTTACCAGTTTGTGTCGTATAACATCTTTATCATCCAAATAAATAACAGATATACCTTCTACATTTTGGAGTACTAAAATTGCTTCTTTCAATCCGGAGATAGTGCGACGTGGTAAATCAATTTGCCCAGGGTCACCGGTAATCAAAAACTTGGCATTTTTACCCATTCTTGTTAAAAACATTTTCATCTGCGCATGAGTTGTATTTTGTGCTTCATCTAAAATTACAAAAGCATTATCTAAAGTTCGCCCACGCATGAATGCCATTGGAGCAATTTGAATGGTTCCGTTTTCAATATAATGCGTTAATTTTTCTGGAGAAATCATATCTCGTAACGCATCATATAAAGGTTGCATGTATGGGTCTAATTTTTCTTTTAGATCTCCTGGTAAAAACCCCAAATTTTCTCCTGCTTCTACTGCGGGTCTTGTCAAAATTATTCGTTTTACCTGCTTCTCTTTCAATGCTTTTACAGCTAAAGCAACACCTGTATAGGTTTTTCCTGTTCCGGCCGGCCCGATAGCAAAAACCATATCATTCGATTTGGCAGCATCAACCAATTTTCTTTGATTTGCCGTTTGTGCTTTTATACGTCGACCAGCTACGCCATGAACTAGAATCTCACCAGCCTTTTCAGAAGATTTGTTTTCATCAGAACCATTACTCATCAATGTTCTTTCAATCACATTTTCATCAATTTTATTGTATTTCAGAAAATGTTTTGAAAGCATATCAAAGCGTTTTTCAAATTCTTCTAAAAGTTCTTCATCGCCATAGACTTTAATTTTGCTACCGCGTGCGACAATCTTTAACTTTGGAAAATATTTCTTTAAAACGTTGATGTTTTCATTACCCTGACCAAAAAATTCTCTAGGGCTGATTTCGGTAAGTTCTAGTATAAGTTCGTTCAAAAATGGAAATGTTTATGTTAGACCGTTAAATATAATTTCGCTCGGCTATTTTTTTGATTAATTTTACAATATAAAAGTAAACAAATTATACGTTTTCTTAAACAAAAACATATCAACATTGCTGCATGGCAATCATCACTCTCACTACTGATTTCGGACTCAAAGATCACTTCGTAGGCGCCTTAAAGGGAAGCATTTACAAAGAATTATTGGATGCGAAAATTGTTGATATTTCACATGGAATAAGTCCTTTTAACATCCAAGAATGTGCCTATGTTTTAGAGAATTCCTATAAAAGCTTCCCAGAGGGGACAATTCATATTGTTGGTGTTGATTCAGAACCCACGAAAGAAAATCAACATATTGTTGTTTTATTAGATGGTCATTATTTTATAAGTGCAAATAATGGTGTAATTGGGTTGATAACTTCTGAGATAAATCCTGAAAAAGTATTTGAAATAAATATTCCGAACCCCCTGAACAGTTCTTTTCCAGTAATGGATGTTTTTGTACAAGTTGCCTGTCACATTGCTCGTGGTGGCACTTTAGAAGTGGTAGGAAAACCCTTTAATGGATTAAAAGACCTAATAGGATTCTTACCAAGTGTAACAGATAATGACAAAAAGATTATTGGTAGTATAATTTATATTGATAACTATGGTAACGTGGTCACTAATATTTCAAAAAAATTCTTTGAAGCCTATCGTAAAGGAAGAGATTTTGAGTTGAATGCTCGAACTACAAAAATAAATCAGATTCATAATCGATACAGCGACTTTATAAATTTTGATTTAGAAAAAAATAAACGTAAGGGCCCAGGTGACCTACTAGCGCTATTTAATTCTTCTGATTACATAGAATTAGCAATTTATAAAAGTGACTTAAATACGGTAGGTGGCGCTTCTAGTTTATTAGGATTAGATTACAGAGATACGATAACCATAAACTTTGAATAGTTTATGTTATAAACGAAAGATCATCTGTTAAAATACTTGTGATAAAAAAGAAACCCATCGCAATAGAAGCCTTTTTAACAAGGTTCAAAAGTTATAAAAAACATTATTGGAATATTAAAAATGAACAAGTACACCTTTTGATTTAGCCGTAATCACTTTATTTGACAATCAACCATATTTTATTCATTTAGCTTTAACTTGAAAATAGTCTTAAACATATACAAATGATTGTACGCATTGTTAAACTCACTTTTCATCAAGAAAACATTGTTTCATTTTTAAGGATTTTTGAAGAAAGTAAAAATCGGATTCGGTCTTCAGACGGATGTAGTTTCGTGGAATTGTACCAAGATACATCAAATGCTTTTGTATTTTTTACCTACAGTTATTGGGATAGCCCTGATGATTTAGAAAACTACCGCAATTCAGACTTCTTCCGCTCAGTTTGGGCTAAAACCAAATGCTTATTTTCAGAAAAACCCGAAGCCTGGAGCGTGAAAAAGCTGCAAAGCTTGACCTAAGTTTTTATTATGACCTATGATAATGGGTCTTGTACTGCTACTTGACTTATAAACACTCCCATTTAAAAGCAATACAAACCAACCAAAATCATCTAAATAGGTAACCCACACCCCTTCTATAACACTATTAAAATTAAGGCTTTACAATGGGTTTCTATTTTGGTCAACAACAAGTTTTATCAGATATAAAAAACCATGAACTGTTGATAAGTTTGTTTCGTTAAAAAGCTCATTTAAAATATCTTTGTGAGACTACTAGTTATGACTTTATTGGTACATTCGTAGCTATCACAACTAACACATAAAAGTACAGCACATGAAATTTATAGTATCCAGCAGCTACCTATTAAAACAATTACAGGTTTTGGGCGGTGTCATTAACAATAGTAACACTCTGCCGATATTAGATAATTTCTTGTTTGACTTAAAACAAAATAAATTGACGGTTTCTGCCTCTGATTTAGAAACAACTATGAGTTCTGTTTTAAATGTAGATTCTGATAACGAAGGTATTATTGCCGTTCCGGCGAGACTGTTGTTAGAGACGCTGAAAACATTCCCAGAGCAGCCCTTAACTTTTGTAGTAGAAGATAACAACACCATTGAGATTAGTTCGAATCATGGTAAATATGCTTTGGCATACGCAGATGGCGCAGAATTTCCAAAAGCTGTAGAACTGGCAAATCCGAGTTCAACGGTTTTGATGGGCGATATTTTAGCAACTGCGATTAACAAAACCATTTTCGCGGCTGGTAACGATGATTTAAGACCAGTAATGAGTGGCGTGTTCTTTCAGTTCTCACCAGAGAACTTAACATTTGTAGCAACTGATGCTCACAAATTGGTAAAATATAAACGTGAAGATGTTTCCGCATCTCAAGTTGCTGAATTTATAATGCCAAAGAAACCTTTGACTTTGTTAAAAGGAATTCTTGCAGGAAGCGAATCAGAAGTAAACATTGAATACAACGATAGCAATGCAAAATTCAGTTTTGAAGATACCGAATTGATTTGTCGCCTAATTGATGGAAAATATCCCAATTATGAAGCGGTAATTCCCAAAGAGAATCCAAATAAACTTACTATATCAAGAAACCAAATTTTAAGTTCGGTTCGAAGAGTATCTATTTTCTCTAATAAAACAACACATCAAATACGACTGAAAATAGCAGGTGCGGAATTGAATATTTCTGCAGAAGATATTGATTATAGTAATAAAGCAGAAGAGCGATTGACTTGCGCCTACCAAGGTGATGATATGCAAATTGGCTTTAACTCTCGATTCTTAACAGAAATGTTGAACAATTTGACTTCTGAAGAAGTCACCTTGGAAATGAGTTTACCTAACCGTGCAGGAATTTTAACCCCTTCTGACGGATTAGACGAAGGTGAAATTGTAACGATGTTGGTAATGCCTGTAATGCTTAATAGTTAGCATAAAATAAACCCAAAAAGAAAGCCTGAAGAAAATAAGTTTCTTCAGGCTTTTCTGTTATTTGAGCTAGTATTAGATGAAGTTTATGGTTCCGAAGGTGCTTGGAGATTCTCCATTAGCTGCTCTTACTGTGTTTATAATGGGTAATATAAATCCTATGATTCCAACAAATAAGAAACCTAGTAAGCCTAACCCTAATAATAAAATAGCAGGTACACTTATGGCTAATATTAAAAGCATTGTCAATTGAAAGTTAACAATTGATTTACCATGTTCATCCATTCCAATTACGGTATCTTTTGAAGTCAACCATATTACTAAAGGAACGATTAACCCGCCGAAACCGGTGAGATATGTTAATAATTGTGATGCGTGTGTTACTGCTAATAACTGATTGTCTGTGCGTTGTACTGATTTTTGATTGATGATTTCCATGTTTATTAATTTAAGGGGTTCTTAACTATAAGACGCTTATTGAAACAAAATGTTACAAAAAAAATAATTTGAGTGAATTAAATTCAAAAAAAATCTCGTTTCCAAAAAAGGGAAACGAGATTCTACGACATTAAAAATTCGTTCGCTAACTAGATTTTACGTTCTAATTTTCGAAGTTTTTCTTTATCCTTTAAAATACGTAGTTTTTCTTTTTCTATTTTGCCGTTTATTTTTTCAATATCATTTGGTGAAAGTTTTCCTTTAATTTTATCTTCAGCCATATCCTCAGTCATCTTATTAATTTTACGTTCACTTTTTAGAATATCTTCTTTTTTATCAGCAATGTCATCTTTCAAATCTTTCAACTTTTTTTCTTTTTTCTCGGCTTTTCTGCGGGCTTTATCAGCCTTTTGTTCAGCTTTATCTGCCTTTTTCTCTGCCTTTTCTGCTGCTTCCGCTTCTTTTTCTGCCTGTTCAATCTGCTCTGCTAACGCTATTTTTTCTTTCTCTTCGGCTGCTTCAACAGCTTCTTGAATAGCCATATTTTCGGCCTCATTTGTCATTATAATTGTAGAATCTTGTTCAATCTCTGTTTGCGCAAATAATGAACCAGCGCATAGTATTAGTGCAAGTGTTAGAAATAAATTTTTCATTTTTCGGGTTTTTATAATTAATAGTACTCGAAGATATAAAAATTAACTTCAGGAATTTAGCTGTAACCAATGTGATATTAACTCGTATCAAAACAGCCACTTACCTTATTTCATTTTACTTATTTTTGCACAAACTTTTCTAATGAAGCCAAATGATACCATTATTGCTTTTGCCACCCCTGCAGGTGCGGGTGCAATTGCGATTTTACGTATTTCAGGAAGTGACGCAACAGGTATCGCAAATCGATTTTTTAATTCAATTCATAATAAAGATCTCAATTCACAAAAAAGCCATACAATTTTACTGGGTCATATAGTGGAAGGTGACAAAACCTATGATCAAGTTTTGGTATCTATTTTTAAAAATCCGCATTCCTATACTGGTGAAGATGTTATTGAAATATCTTGCCACGGTTCGGCTTATGTACAACAACAAATCATTCAATTATTTTTACGAAACGGATGTCGCATGGCAGACGCAGGCGAATTTACGCTTCGTGCTTTCTTAAACGGAAAAATAGATTTAAGCCAAGCCGAAGCCGTAGCAGACCTTATCGCATCAGACAACGAAGCAAGTCATCAAATCGCTATGCAACAAATGCGTGGTGGTTTTAGTACCGAAATCAAAGCCTTACGCGATGAACTATTAAATTTTGCTTCATTAATTGAACTAGAATTAGATTTTGCTGAAGAGGATGTGGAATTTGCCAATCGTAATCAATTCAAAGACTTGTTGAACCGTATTCAACAAGTTTTAAAAAGACTAATTGACTCCTTTGCGGTAGGGAATGTCATTAAAAATGGAATTCCTGTTGCAATTGTAGGCGAACCAAATGTGGGAAAGTCCACCTTATTAAATGTACTTCTAAACGAAGAAAGAGCAATCGTATCTGAAATTGCCGGAACTACCCGTGATACGATTGAGGATGAAATTTCTATTGGTGGCTTAGGCTTTCGATTTATAGATACTGCCGGCATTCGAGAAACAGAAGATGTCGTGGAAGGTATTGGAATTCGAAAGACCTTTGAGAAAATAGAACAGGCGCAAGTAGTGTTGTATTTGGTTGATGGCTCTTCATTATTCGTTGATGGCGGTATTGAACATCTAAAAATTGAAGTTGAGAAAGTTAAAAACCAATACCCTTTAAAACAATTACTAGTTGTAATAAATAAACAAGATACCCTCACTACCGAAAAGCTTGAAACAATTAGCAAACAAATACCAACTGCCCTATTGCTCTCAGCAAAAACGGGTGATGGTGTTGAAGAATTAAAAAATCAACTGTTAGAGTTCGTAAATACTGGAGCACTACGAAACGACGAAACCATAGTTACCAATTCAAGACATTATGATGCGCTTCTAAAAGCGCTAGAAGCAGTAGAGCATGTAAATTTGGATATGCAAAATGGTATTTCTGGTGACTTGTTAGCCATAGATTTGAAAGACGCCTTGTTTCATTTGGGCGAGATTACAGGTCAAGTAACAAATGATGAGCTTTTGGGTAATATTTTTGCCAATTTTTGTATCGGCAAATAATTAAATAACTCGCAACAAGATATAGTAGATTGAACGTCTTTGAATATTTAATTTTAGACCTGAGAAAT